>ERZ1034847.708-NODE-708-length-12611-cov-106.093501_pt1 | contig 12611 bp, 9 predicted proteins | sample MGYA00520633_ERZ1034847 | MGnify/ENA primary metagenome ERZ1034847 (study PRJEB33766, sample SAMN09781732) | gut metagenome | biome: gut microbiome | host: Homo sapiens | place: Madagascar | study: EMG produced TPA metagenomics assembly of the PRJNA485056 data... | reverse complement strand
GTTTTCACACCGGTAATGGTAGGAACTGATTCTATCGCTCTCAACCCTATCATCATCCAGGGTAGAAACCAGGCTGTAAGATACCGCCGACTTGCCGAAAGCAAGAAGAATCCGCAGGCACAGGTTCTTACCCGCAAGAACAAGACCAGTCAGCAGGTTTACTTCGCCCAGTCTGTTCCTTATCAGAAATGGATGAAGAAGTTCAAACTCTCGGTGAAGGAAGATCTCTGCGGATGCGGCAACCTGATAGAACAGGACAATACGCCGATTGCGGATATCGACCGTACACCTAAGATTACGAAGGATTTCTTCGTGCAGCCGAAGGCGGAAGCCAAGAAAGTGAGAGCCGAAAAGGGTGAAGCTTACCTGAGCTTCAAGCTCAACAAGAGTAATATTCTTGCCAACTTCCGTGAGAATGCTACTGAGCTGAAGAAGATTACTTCCACCATCGACCTGGTGAAGAACGACAAGAACGTTGAAATCACAGATATTGATATCCACGGTTTTGCTTCGCCTGATGGTTCGTATGCCAACAACAAGCGCCTTGCCAACGAGCGTGCAGCTGCTCTCCGCAACTATGTGAGCAGCCTCTACACCTTAAACAGCAAGCTCTTTACCTATCAGGCTACACCGGAAGACTGGGAAGGATTCAAGAAGAAGATTCAGGCTAGCAATCTGGCTGATAAGGAAGCGATACTCGAGATAGCTAACTCCTCGCTGGCTCCCGACGATAAGGACCTGAAGATCAGAAAGCTCCATCCGGCAAGTTACCGCTACATCCTGGATAATATCTATCCTCGTCTCCGTCATAGCGACTATACGGTAACCTACACGGTTCGTCCGTTCAGCCTCGAAGAGGCCAAGGAGATATTGAAGACCAAGCCTCAGCAGCTTTCTCTGCAGGAGATGTTCCTGGTGGCACAGACTTACGAGCCGGGTTCGCCAGAGTTTAACGAGGTATTCGACATTGCTGTCCGTCTCTTCCCAGATGATGAGGCTGCGAATCTCAATGCCGCCTGCACCGATTTGCAGAAAGGCGATCTTACTTCTGCCGAAAAGCATCTTGCCAAAGCTGGCAACTCGAAAGAGGCAGAACGTGTAAGAGATGTCTTCAAGCAGATAAAGGAATTGGAATAACAGAAAATTAGAGAATAACGATTATAAACAAGCTTAACTTTTAAGATTATGAAGATTAAACATTATTTTGGCTTGGCTGTCATCGCAGCTATGACAGCAAGCTGTTCAAGCAATGAGGACCTGGGAACCGCAGGTACAGGTACTGGTACTAACGAAGCAGGTGTTGGTTATGCAACTTTCACCATCAACTTGCCTTCGGTAAGTGGAACTCGTGCAGCAGATGCTGGTGGTGCTGTAGTGGACCCAGGCACAGAAGATGAGTATAAAGTTTCTGACGCAACTGCCCTTATCTTCCAGAAGTATGGTGCAGATGAAGGTTCTTACAAGTTTGTTGAGAGCGTAAATTTACCTGTTACGGGTGCTTGGGAAGATGCAGAAGAAGGTGTCACAAAATCTAAAAAGTTGGTAGCAAAGCTTACCAATGTGGATACCAAGAATACATATGCTGTTTTGGTTTTGCTTAACAACAAGACTGCAAAGATAACTTTGCCTTCTGTAGGAGATAGCTATAATGAGTGGAATAACAAGGATCAGAGTCCTACTTTAACTGACTTGGCTGCAAAAGACAACTTCTATATGGCTAATGCTCCATTGTGTGAATCTGGCAAAGTAACAACTTTGGTTACAATTAAAGAAAATAATATTTATCCTACACAGAAAGAGGCTGAGAATGGAACGGCTGCTGCAGATGTTTATGTAGAGCGTGGAGTAGCAAAGATGACTGTTGCTGACCCTGGAACAAAAACTGTTAAGGACAAAGCAACATCAACTGAAACACAGAGTAAAGTAACATTTAGCAAGTGGGCTTTGGATATCACAAACAAGAAGACATTCGCTGTTCATAATATTGATGGCTTGAGCACAGAGTTCTCTGATATTTGGACTACAGCTCGTTTCACAGGTATTAACAATCGAGTTTATTGGGGTAAGGATCCTAACTACAAAATGGCTGAACTCAATACTGCAGATGATGTTAATGATACCAAAAGAAAAGAAGAATTCAATTTTATCACTGCTACAGGTGAGATTAATAAAGACTTCATCAACGCCACCAGCACCAATCCGGTATATTGCTTAGAGAACACCTTTAACTTGGCTAACATGTATCAGGGTCAGACAACCCGTGTTATCTTTAAGGCAACATATACTCCTAAGGATGATAAAGGCAATAGCCTTGCAGATAAAGGTGGAACATTCTACACCATCGGTAATATGAAAACTATCCTGAAAAAAGCAGACTTGGAGGCTGCTGTAAATGCAGCAGCAACTTCAGTTCTCGCAGGTTGTACAGTTGACTATACAAGACTCACGACGGAGGAAGGCTCACATGTGATTACTTTGGAAGATATCAAGGATGCTGATGGTGTAACTCTTGTTGCCGATAAAGATTATGGCGGTACAACGGGTACAGATATCGTTGCCGCCATCAATGATAAACTCGGCTTGAAAGCTGGTCGTAAAGAAGCGATGGTTGGTATCAATACCTATCTTGAGGGTGCTACATATTATATCGCTCGTGTCAAGCACTTTGGTGATGCATTAACCGAATGGAAATCAGGTGAAAACTATGGAGACAACAACAAACAGTATCTTGGCCGTTATGGTATGCTCCGTAACAACTGGTATGAATTGTCAGTTGACAACGTCTATGGTCCTGGTTACCCTGGTGTGCCTCCAGTAGACCCAACTCTGCCAGATGATGAGAATGAGAAGTATCTCAGCGTCAGCGTAAAGATCCTTTCTTGGGCTAAGCGTTCTCAGAGCGTCGATTTGTAATCCATTACACATTATATTATATATAGCTCAGCCGCTCTAGCGCTAAGGAGCGGCTGGCTATATCGGAAGAATAAGAATCAATTTATACACTTTACTTTTTCATAAAACAGATAAGCATCATGGCAAACAAGAAGTTTAACAGTTGGATCAAGAATATATGCATGGGATGGGGATTCATCATGGCGGGCAGTATGCTCAGCAGCTGCAACGACTTGATGCACGACAACCTGCCTCCTTGTGACATGGGTGTTGACTTGCAGTTCAAGTACGACTACAACGTGCAGCGTGCCGACATGTTCAAAGATCATGTGGGCGGCCTCAGCGTATTCGTATACGACGAGCAGGGCAACTTCATTGCTCGCCATGATGCCTATAACGATGCGACATCACAGCCGCTCAAGGACCCTAACTATGCCATGCGAATCAATCTGGAACCGGGCAAATACCGATTCGCAACCTTCGCCTTCCAAAAGAAATACGAAGATGCACTCGCGCAGCCAGGTGCCAAATTCCAGATAGCTCTGCCACAGCAGGGTGACAACATCACCGCCCTCCATGCACGTCTCGACCGCGAACAGGGCAAGGTGAACAACCAGAGCCAACCGCTCGATACACTCTGGCAAGGACTCAGCAACGAACTGGTTGAAGTAAAAGACCTGCAGGTTACACGCCATACCATCGGTCTGGTTCGTGATACCAAGCAGCTCACCATCAGCCTGCATCAGACCGACGAGCCTGCCAACATCCATGCCGATGACTTCAGTTATCAGATAACCAATGCCAACGGCGATATCAGTTACGACAACTCTCTCCTCCCCGACGAGGAGTTGACATATACCCCATACTACACCTGGACCACTGAGCTTAAGGATACCGAGGGCAATGTAAAGGAGCGCACCGCTCATGCCGCCCTCATGTTCTCCCGACTCATCTGGCATCCGGTAGAAGAAAACGACAAGAACGCCATCCTCACCATCACGAACAAGACTACAGGCGAAGAGGTGGCACGCATCAATCTTGCTGACTGTCTGGCTCAAGGCCGTGGCGCCTTCGAAGCCCGCCATTATTCAGCACAGGAATTCCTGGACCGTGAGTACGACTATAAGCTCGACTTCTTCCTCCAGGGCAACCAGTGGAAATATGTGCAGCTCAGCATTTCCATCCTGGATTGGAGCAAGCGCATCCAGCGTGTCGATTTCTAACCGTTTCAGGTGTCAGAGCCCCTTCCGGGCATTTAGCTCATAAGAGTATTTGACTTTAAAAATTAGGAACAATGAAAATACGAGATTTCATTTTAAGTTTAGTTAGTTGGTTTATATTGTTGGTTACAGTAAGTTGCTCTGACGAACTTGGAGGCGAGCGCGCTCCCATTTCGTCAGAAAGCAACTTGCATGTACTCGTACCAACCGTGCTCAGCAGCCGCGGCACCAATCCCGACGATGCTTCCGGCCTTCCTACCTATAATGCTACGGTAGATGAATGCCAGATCAACGACCTGACCCTCTATGCTTTCCCTGTCCCTACAGGAAATGGAAATGATGGCAAGCTCCTGGTAGAGACGCTCCCTGCCCCACTGGCTACGATGATGGTAGAGCCGAATGTAGCTAACTATCAGCTCAAAATCGAGCCGGGCACTTACCATATCTATGTGGTTGCCAATATGAACAAGGTGTTGAGTGGTAAGAATATCCAAACTGAAGATGAACTCAAAGATATAGTACTGAGGTATGGCGTTGGAACAAAACCGGGAATGCCGGTTTCTACAAACATCCCGATGATTTATGAGCCAAAGGATGTAAACGGTAATATCATCGATAAAAAAATAGAAAAAGGTGGTGATAAATATACAGAGGTAGCAGCTAACCTGAAGTTTACTTGCGTAAAGGTTAAGCTCAACCTCATTATGGACCCAACTGCGAGCGATAATCTTTATAACAAAAGCTATCGCATAACAGATATTGCTGCACAGAAGCTTACTCCTTCTACCCATTTATTATGGGATGGTAAGTTTACCCAGGCAGATGTTACTTCTGAATATGCTACAGGTATGGATAACACCATTTACAGTAGTACATCTACAGGCGACGCAAGCAAAGTATGTTATTATCAGAAAGGTGAATATGAAATCAATGAAGATAACAAAGATGTAGCTAACGAAGATGTTGTGAAAATCGCTGATGCTTATAAGGATAAGGGTACACCTAACCCTACGAACGATAAGCAGTGGCTTTTTCAAGGTACCTACTATCTGCCAGAGCGTTATATCTCTAAGGCAGAGGAACAGTCTGTATTGAAGATTTCCGGTAAAGTTAACAACAGCAACAAGAATCAATATACCATTAAGCTGGGACATAAGCAGAACGCATCAGATGCTGCGCCTACATTCCCTCGTGGAACCTATTATGAAATTACAGGTAAGCTGAAAAGCTATGGCGATATGGATCTTGACTGCGATGTGAAAGTGGACGACTGGAAGCCAGTAGAAATCAATGCTGATTTCTACCATACTAATTTATGGGTTAACAAGACCAAGGCTGAAGTCTCTTCTACAAAGAGTGATACCATCTCTTATAATTCAAGCGAAACTGATGTAACGTTTGGCTGTATTGACACCAAGACTGTTGATGGGAAAGATGAGAAGGTTATCATCGAAACAAAAAGAGATGGCAAAAATATTATCTTTGGCATCAACCCAAATATACCAATAGATCAGTTCGAACCGGATAAGACAACAGGAAAGAGAGAAGGAACTGCTACAGTTTACTTACAGGCAAACAACATCAAGAAGTATATTAAAGTACACTATGATGTTACTCCTTATTTTAAGGTGAGTCCAAAGAACGTAGTTATCTATTGGGATGAAGATCCTGACGGAAATCTGGTTTTAGAGAAACACTTTGTGGTAGAAACCAATTTGGGTGGATTGATAGCATATCAGAACATCAATGGTACGCTAACAGAAAAAACATCCGGTTCTATAGCACAAGTTGGTGATGCTAAACTGCTGATAAGTTATGACAATATTCCTGATGCCGACGGAAAATATCTGATGAAGGTAAGGGAAATCAACGATCCTCAGACAACAACCGTTTATAACTTCACACTTTCTCCGAAGAAACCGATTACTGGCGACGAGGATAGATCACAAGAAGTTACGGTTACAGTAAAACCGAAGTTCGGTCCTTATCGTATCTACATGCGAGCTATCAATAATTTTTGTAGTTGGGATGGTAAAGCATCTACTGATGAAGATTTGAAAGTAATATTGAAAGAACAAAAAAAAGAATATACTGGGCCTTACGAGAGCTACAATGATACTAATAATTTCAACTGGTATGATGGTTGGTATTGGGGGCTTAAAGATGGGGATAAATATTACGGAGATGAAAAACCCCATAATGATAGGCACTATATGTATATGTACACTCAGATTGGTGAAAGCTCAGGAGCTTCTACGTCACAGAAGGCATGGATATTTTCTGCGTCGTATCCTGGTAATCAGATGGATTATGATGCTAATAATGCAGGATGGTATTATAATATAATGCAAACTGATGCGCCAGTAAAATCTTGGCAGCATAATGCATCTGGTCCAAAAACGATTAAACCTGGTCAAACGCTAGTTATGTTTGGTAATGGCGAGAATTCAAGTAATGGAGGATGTACCCCTCACCGTTTCCCGCATCACATGGACCCAGGCATTCCTTTGTTCAACTACGAAGATCACGAAGGTTGGTATCTCTATGACCCAACCTGCATACCATATTATCGAGTATATGATGATAAGCCTACTATTGTAAATGTGGATTATGTGATTTATACAAGATCGAAGATTACTAGTTGGCGGATTGATTTTGGATGTCGTGGTATTTACAGTGATAATGGTAATGACAAAAAGAAAGGACCATATACTTTATGCTGTTCGTCTGACACATTTAAGGAAAGTCATACAGATGTTGGCAATGGTTGGTATCGCACAGTTCTCAGTTTAAAAGCCCCAAAGGGCGAATATGAAAAAGCAATAAAGATCTGCTTTAATGATAGTAAAGATGGACCAATGCTCTTCGGTGGTGACAGCTACGAGTGCAAATACGATGCAACCAAAGGATACCAGATATTCGGTTATTACGATGGTAGCAGCTGGCATGAAGGCAAACCTTTCTAAATAGTAAAAATAGAAAATATAATGATGACAAGAATAAAGACTTTAATGATATGGATAGGATTGCTCTTAAGCCTTGCATCATGTAAGGACTCTTTAGAGGCAATTACTCTCGGTGGGGACGAACTCCCTACCGAGGGAGTTACGCTGAGCATACAATTGCCTAATTTCACTCCTCAGGAAATCTCAACCCGGGCTGGAGGCGAAACTACAGAGAGCATTACTTCTCTGTGGCTTGTATGTTATGACACTTCAGACAATTATCTTGATATGCAGGATTGTACAAAAGCTTATGCTGATGCAACTGCTGATAAAGATGGTTACAAGAAAATCAAAACGAACCTTCCTAAAGGTACAGAAACGGTACATTTGGTTGCCAACGTTCCTGGCTTGACAGAAGCACAGGCTGAAAAGCTTGATGCGATGGAAGTTATCACTCCTAATTTATCAAAGCCAATCTGTTGGGGCAAAGCTAAACTTAGCGACCTGATGAACGACAGCAAGATTTCGCTAACCCGTCAATGTGCTAAAGTTACAGTACAAACAAGCGTTAGCGGTTTCGAAATCACAGACCTTCATGTATGGCATTCTGCCAGCAAAGGTTCTATTGCGCCAGCTGGCTACGTAGAATCTACTAATGATAACTTGGCAACATCTACAGAGTTGATGGATGATAGCAAATGTATTGCTGGCGGTTCTGCTGTAGTTGCAGTAAATGAAACTTCTGCAGGCAAGGCTGACATCATTATCAAGGCTAAATATAAGGGTACAGAGGGTACAGAGGGTACAGAAGGCTTCTATAAAGTAGCCCTCTATACAGATGATAACAAAACTGCACAATATGCATTGGTACGTAACCACAACTATATCGTGAAGGTTATTTCTGTAAACGATGCAGGCTACGCTACTGAAGCTGAAGCATTAAAGGCTCAGCCAGAGAATCGCCTGAAAGTAACCGTGGTAGATGATAACCCAGAGATTGTAGATATGATTGCCTGCAAAGATTACGAACTGGGTGTTTGTGGTACACAGCCGGTTGATGCTTCAAGTACAACTGCTCCTATCACTTTGGTTACAAACCTTAAAGAAGATGATGCAAAAGATGGCAAACTCTATAAGGCGGAAATCAGCAAAGATGCGCAATCGTGGATAACTGCATGTACAGAAAATAGCAAGTCAACCACAACGCCAACAAGTCCTGACGAATCGGCACCATCAGGAACCAAGTTTGTTCTCAACCTCACATTGACTGCAAACAACAAATCGGAGGAGCCTCGGGAAGGTACGATTACCATCACTTCCGGTGACTTGAAAAGAACCATCAAGATTCATCAGAAAGGTTACGACTTTAAACGTGCTGATGATCGAAAGGTTGTCATGAATTACGATGGTACTATTCATGATAATTACTTTGCTTGGCTTGATGAAATGCATGGTGTTAAACCTAGCGAGAATAAGGTCAATAATCAGGAAAAGACCAGAAACCAGGGCTTGCACTTCTGCGTAGGAAATAATAATATCTATTATCTGATTCCAAAGAAACCTGGTGACCAATTCGTGAGGAAATCTGACAAAATCAGTTATTCAGAAAAAACTGACAAAGGCACGGACTATTATGAAGTTAGATTGATCAACAGCACCAATAACTACGATTTATGGACAGACAAAGAAGGTTTTGTCATCAAGAATACTGAAGATGCTGCTCATCCGATTACCATCACGTATCCTATCTATCATACGGGTGTATTTAGTGAAATAACAGAATCTGCAGCAAATGAACACCAGCTAGGTGAACCCAAGAAGGGTTGGTTCTATTACGAAGTTGTGAAGGTTAATGTAACAGAACCATCTGAAGATGGTACTTCTAGTACGGACAAGACATACTATATGTTAGACCGCAATCTGGGAGCATCCAACAGCGATTTCTATTCGCCAGGTTCTGCCAATATTGCCAATGACAAAAAATCGATTGGTGGCTATTTCAAGTTTTCAAATGATAAAAGCAGAAAGTATGTAATCGGCAAATTTAGAGTACCAAAGAACAACGAGCTAGAGGCAATTGCGGGTATAACCAAAGTAGATTTGTTGGAAACATCTACGGGTGAACCGTATAATTGCATTCGCATAAAGACAGAGAGTACTTCGCTGAAGGAATACATCTATATCCCAATTAGCGGATATTACGAGAGCAACAGCTTCAAGGATGAATATCACGCAAATCTGTGGAGCCAGTCTTTGTTGTCGGGCTATCAGGGCTTCAGTGAAACCAGTAGCGAATATGGCTTCTGGTATCTTTATCTGGATATCCATAATAAGGCAAAGACTATCACAAATACCCGTTTCGTTCAGGGATATGATGGCTCGAACACTGGCCGTTACAAGGCGATGCCAATCCGCCTGATATACGTTCCGCAATGAGTCTGAATCCTACACTTTAATATAAACAAGAGAAATCCACAGCAGGCACTCAAGCCAGCTGTGGATTTCTTGATTCTTAGCTTCACTCAAATCTGCACTAGTGTCCCGTTTAGTCTGGACGATTATTATATAAGTTATTAATATCCAATATTTTATGTTCTAGAAGTTGTGTATTCGATTTGATTTTGTACCTTTGCACTCATATGGTATCCTAGCCTATTTAACCCGATGATTTCTAAACGGGACAGCAGTGAGCTGGTTTAAAAACAATATGATTTTGCCCCAGTTCTTTATGACCTGATGCAGTCAGAAAAGATTAGACAGCATCTTCATCATGATTAAAGTTCTCATAGAACTTCATTCGCTTCTTTTCTAATTCCGCAATTTCTTCCTCAGTTATTCTCATGGTTTATGCAGTATAAAGATTTAATTGACGCAAAACTGCTCGTCTTTCACGAACCCTGTTGGCATCAACCATAATGTCTTCTGTTTTCATCTCTACCTCAGATGAATCCTGTTCATCATAGCCTTCTCTTGCGTGTTTCCAAGAAAACTCTCCATGCGTTAAAGTACTCAAACTCCAAGACTTCTGTGGAGCATAAGTTTTAAACACCATATCAAACACTGGCTCATATTGTACAACCTGCTCTTTATCCATCAATTCTGGGAGAGAATCATTTTTATAATGCTGGCGAATCTGAACCATGACAGGACCATATTTCCAAGCCTCAAATTGTGCATCAAACATAGGCTCGCCCTTTTGAATCAAGCACTCACGCTGCGTGAAATAAAGTAGCTTATGCAACTTCATTTCATCAATACGAACGCCAAAATCATCCATATAGCGCTTGTATAAATAAGAGGCAACTTGTAATATTCCCATCATAGTCATTATTCATTTTATAGTTTATTGCCGCAAAGTTACGCTTTTTTATTGAAACCGCCAAAGAAAATCAAAAGAAATCTGCGAAAATCCGTGAAATCCGTGGGACTAAAGAAGAGCAAAGTAGGAAGATCTGCGTTACAGCGAACTCCGCTTTTTTGTCTACATCAGACTCACACATCTCCTTCGCCTCATTGTCACCGATTACAACCTCGGCGAACTTTGGCTTGCTGTTTAATTGTTTCTTGCCTTGTACCATAATTTGAAAAAATTAAAATCATGGTGCAAAGGTACGAAACTTTATCTAGGCGCACAATACGACTTTCACCAAATACCCTCCTCGTCTGTAATCGTTTGCTGTCTGGTACGCAGGGCTTCAGTACCACCAGTCCTGAATATGGTTTCTGGTATAGATACTTTGATGTTTACAACAAGAGGATAGGATTATCCAATATGAGATTCGTGAGTGGTAGCAACGGCAATAACAATGGCCGCTACAAGGCGATGCCCTGGGCTAGGGGCTTCTGCCCTTTACCTTTCCCTTCGGCCGGTGACCGTTGGTTCAGGGCGTATGGGACAAAACTTGCGAAAGTTCAGTAAACTTCCTTCCAATCAACCAGTCCTTTACCAGAATCATCCAGTTCTATAGCAATAGCTATTACCTTGCGTTTATCCGCCTTGAATGGTTCGGCATATTGTCTAGCCTTAATTTGCTCTGCTGCCGCATCAATGCCTCCATTGTTGCTCAGCTTCAGTTCCAGAACGTAGATGAAGTTATTGGTTTCCAACACCATATCTATCCTACCAGTAGAAATCATCTTCTCAACTTCCACCCTGCAGCCGATAGCATTGAAGATGGTACTCAAGATAAGACGGTACCTCTCTTCCATATCTATGCTGGCAAGACTATCTTGTATAGAGCCTTGCGTACTTCATAGTTTGGAATGCCCAGCAAATAAATTCCTTCCATATATCCCTTTATCGTGAGATAACCAGACTGATAGAGGAAAAGTTCAGCTCCACCACCTGTCACATCAGAAGTCTCCAAGGTATCGCTGTCTATCGGACATTTCTCGAAATCCTTCAATCTAATTTCCATATCATCTACAAACTTAGGAAGCAAAGAGGTTGCTCCAGATGAAGCCCAGTAATTCTTTAGACTGGAATCAGCGAGGGCATTGATAAGACTGAATGGATTGAATATATCAACCATATTTTCATGACTGAAATGATAACCATCGTAGAATGCCGTCAACTGTACCACGGCTTCATCAAAAGTCCATCCTTTCTTTGTAGCCAACCTGTTAATCTCCGATTTAAAATCTGAGAGGAGTTCATCTTTCGTGATACCGCAAAGAGCTGCATACTCAGAATCAAAGCTGATATTACTCAAATTGTTGAGTACAGAGAAAAGAGAAATCTGCGTAAACTTGGTAATACCGGTAATGAAAACAAACTTCTCGTATTTATCATCAGCTTTGAGAATGGCAAAAACCTCTCTATAGATATCCGTACATGCTTCATGATGTGGAGTCTTCCAGGAATGCTGCAATGGAGAGTCGTATTCATCGATGAGGATGGCAACCTGTTGTCCAGTTTGCTCATATGACGTTTGGATAATGCCGTCAAAACGGTCGGCAAGTTTGGCGGTTGGCTTAGGTGTAATGTCATATTCCTTCTCTAATCTGTCGAAAGTGATGTCGAGATAAGAGCGTAAAGTTTCCGGCTCTGCGCCAGCACGACTCATATCGAGCCTGATGACAGGTCGCTTCACCCATTCCTTCTCCATCTGCATAATCTTCAACCCTTCGAAGAGTTCCTTCTTACCCAGAAAGTAGGCTTCGAGCGTATCTACCAACAGAGATTTACCAAAGCGGCGTGGGCGGCTCAGGTAATTATACGTTTTATTTCTATTGGCAAGTTGCCAGATAATATCTGTCTTGTCAACATAAAGATATCCACCCTTTCTGATTTTTTCAAAAGACTGGATGCCTACTGGTAATTTTCTATCGTTCATATCTACTATAATTGCTTGTCTAATTACAAAAAACAAAATTATCGTGACTTGCTAAGTTCACCTATATATGCCCCTTGCATATCAGGTACTTGCCATACGTATATTTCATTTCTACTACCATACTTCTACCCCTATAGGTTCTTTACCAGTACGTTCCAGACAACTTTTGCGAACCAAGTTCTCCAGTTTCTCCACCATTTTACGTTTGTTTTCCTTAG
>ERZ1034847.696-NODE-696-length-12911-cov-3.841708_pt1 | contig 12911 bp, 26 predicted proteins | sample MGYA00520633_ERZ1034847 | MGnify/ENA primary metagenome ERZ1034847 (study PRJEB33766, sample SAMN09781732) | gut metagenome | biome: gut microbiome | host: Homo sapiens | place: Madagascar | study: EMG produced TPA metagenomics assembly of the PRJNA485056 data set... | reverse complement strand
TAAGGAGGCGATGTAAGTATATAAAATAGGCGGGGTGGATTTATCCCCGCCTTTTCTAGATAAAAAAATCTAAAGACGTTTTTTCGCCGTCATTAAATACCCCTCACCCGAGGCTAGCGTCTCGACCTCTCCCGCACGGGGCGAGGTTCTATCTCCTCTGCTCAATGCCTGCACAACTTTGCTATGACAAATTGCAATTATCTTATTGACAGGCTAAAAATAATTTAATATGTTAGCATCAATATGTTAGAGTATAGAAATATGCTCTGTCAATTTAATAAGAAAAGGTTTGAAATGAGTATTAGTCCGATTCAGTTTCTGCGTCAGGTTAAGCAGGAAGTAAAAAAAGTTACCTGGCCGACCAAAAAAGAAGTAGTGCCGTCTTGCGCTATGGTTGTAACTTTGGTTGCCATCGCTACGGTGTTTTTCTTTGTGGTCGACGCCGTTTTAGCCTGGGGCGTAGATAAAATTTTGATGTTAGGATAGGAGTTTAATAAATGGCTGCTCGCTGGTATGTTGTAAATGTTTATTCAGGTTCGGAAAAAAAGGTTGCCGAATCTTTGAGAGAACAAGCAACTTTGAAAAAAATGGATGATAAAATCCTTGAAGTTTTTGTACCGACTGAAAATGTGGTTGAAATCCGCAAAGGCGCAAAAGTTAATGCCGAACATAAGTTTTTTCCGGGATATATTTTAGTAAAGATGGAATTGACTGACGAAACTTGGCTGGTTGTTAAAAATACTCCGCGCGTCAGTGGCTTTTTAGGCAGCCGTAACAAGCCGCAGCCAATCAGCGATGCTGAAGTTCAAAAGATTATGAATCAAGTTCAAGAAGGGTTGGAACGTCCGCAAACTAATGTAAACTTTGAAACAGGCGAGCAGATTCGCGTTATTGACGGCCCGTTTGCTTCATTTGTCGGCATTGTTGAAGATATTGATACCGAAAAGAATCGCTTAAAAGTTTCTGTTTCTATTTTTGGCCGTTACACACCTGTTGAATTGGAATTTTCCCAAGTAGAAAAAATATAAAAAATTTTTCCTTTCAGTAAAAAACACCAATGATTGCCATCATTGGTGTTTTTTAGTTTATCACAAAAAAAATCCCTGTTCAGCTGAACGGGGATTTTTTAATGATTTCAGCAAATAACGCTAATTATTTTGCTGCAACAAAGCTAACTTTGCCGCCTGCTTTTTCAACAGCTTCAACAGCTGATTTAGAAGCAGAGTCAACAGTAATGCTGATGCTGCTGGTAACCGCACCGCGAGCAAGCAAGCGAATGCCGTCCAACTGTTTAGAAACAACATTAGAGTTCAACAAAGATTCAACGTTGATGTTTTTAGCGTCCAGTTTGCCGGCATCAATAGCTTTTTGAATAGTATCCAAATTTACAACGGCATAAGTCTTTGCAAACGGATTTTTAAAGCCATGCTTAGGCAACTGACGGTATAAAGGCATTTGACCGCCTTCAAAACCACATTTAGCACCGCCGGAACGAGCTTTTTGACCTTTGTGGCCTAAACCGCAGGTTTTGCCTTTACCGGAACCGATACCACGACCAACGCGTTTACGATTTTTTGTCGCACCTTCGTTATCTTTTAATTCATTCAGTTTCATTTTTTTTACCTTATAGTTAATACTCAGTTCAAACAGAACAAATCTTGGAGTTTGCCGGGAGAGTTATTTTACTCTCCCAGCACTCTCACTATTCTTCTACTTTTACCAAGTGAGCCACTTTCTTAATAAGACCGCGGATAGCCGGAGTATCTTCTACTTCAACAGTGCGGCCGGTTTTGGTCAATCCCAAGCTTTTCAAGTGAGTTTCTTGAATAGTAGGGCGGCCGATTGTGCTACCTGTTCTGGTAACTTTGATAGTTTTTTTAGTAGCCATAGATTATGCCTCCTCTTTAACTTCTTTACCAGCGGTGTTTTCACGGCGGCTAACGATATCGCCAACTTTTTTGCCGCGTTTTGTAGCAACCATTCTCGGAGAGTTGATTGCTTGCAAAGCAGCAAATGTAGCTTTAATCATGTTGTAAGGGTTGTTAGAACCCAATGATTTAGCAACAACGTCTTGTACGCCCAAAACTTCAAACACTGCACGCATAGGACCGCCGGCAATCACACCGGTACCGGCAGGAGCTGTTCTCAAAACAACTTTACCGGCGCCAAAGCGGCCAGCCACGTCGTGGTGCAAAGTTCTACCTTCACGAAGCGGAATGCGAATCATATTCTTTTTGGCTTCATTAGTTGCTTTAACAATTGCTTCAGGAACCTCAGCAGCCTTACCGGTACCGAAACCGATACGGCCTTTTTGGTCACCGACAACAACAACTGCGGCAAATGACATTGTGCGGCCGCCTTTAACTGTTTTAGCAACACGGTTTACGTGAACCAGTTTTTCAACCAATTCATCTTTTACTTCTTTTTTAGAATTATGACGATCTGTAGATTGTACCATCTTTCTCTCCTAGAATTTCAGACCAGCTTCGCGAGCAGCATCGGCCAAAGCTTTTACACGACCGTGATAGATATAACCGCCGCGGTCAAAAACCACTTCAGAAATACCGGATTTTGTTGCTCTTTCAGCAATTAATTTACCAATGAAGCCAGCAGCTTCAACTGTAGAAGATTTTTTGATGTTAGCTCTAACTTCTTTATCCAAAGTAGAGGCAGAAGCAACTGTAGAGCCTTTTACATCGTCAATGATTTGTGCATAGATATGCTTGCCGCTGCGGAAAACAGACAATCTTAATTTGCCGTTTGCAGCTGCTTTGATAGCAGTTCTAACACGAGCCTTTCTTCTCTCAAACAAATTTCTTGGTGTATTCATCGAATTATTCCTTATTTCTTCTTACCTTCTTTACGACGAACAGCTTCGCCTGCATACTTCACGCCTTTTCCTTTATAAGGTTCAGGTTTTCTGTACTTGCGCAATTCGGCGGCAACTTGGCCAACCAGCTGTTTGTCAGCACCAAAGATTTTAATTTGTGTCGGAGATTCGCAAGTGATTTTTACACCTTCTGGTGCAGGGAAAACCACATCATGCGAAAAGCCTAAAGACAAAACTAAGTTTTTGCCTTCAACACGGGCTTTATAACCCACGCCGACAAGTTCCATATCTTTAGTAAAACCTTCGCTCACACCTTTCACAATGGATTGGATTTGAGCGCGGGTTGTGCCCCACAATGCTCTGGCTGCCAAGCTCAAAGAATGCGGAGTGACAACAACTTTACCGTCTTCCAGCTTAGCTGAAATATGGCTGTCGTCAAAGGCAAAATGAAGTTCGCCTAATTTACCTTTTGCGGTTACAACGTTGTTATTGATGGTTAATTCTACGCCAGCAGGAACAACAACAGGATATTTACCAACTCTTGACATTCCATTTTCTCCTTAGAATACTTGGCACAAAACTTCACCGCCAACGTTTGCCTTGCGGGCTTCATTATCACTCATAACACCCATTGGTGTAGAAATGATAGAAATACCAAGGCCGTTGTAAACTCTAGGCAGGTCTTTCACGCTGGAATAAACGCGACGACCCGGTGTAGATACACGGTAAATTTCAGTAATAACTGCACTACCTTCGTAGTACTTTAATTGAATACGAAGTTCATCAATACCAGGGCGTACATTGGTTTTTTCATAACCGGCAATGTAGCCTTCTCTTTTCAAAACTTCTAACACATTTTCACGCAAGCGAGAAGCAGGTGATACAACATCACTCTTCTTAGCTCTTTGTGCGTTTTTAATGCGTGCGAGCATATCGCCCAAAGGATCACTCATAGACATGATATCATTCTCCCTTCTTACCAGCTTGATTTTACTAAACCAGGAATTTTACCAAAGCTTGCCAAATCTCTCAATTCAACACGGCTCAGGCCAAATTTTCTGTAATAACTACGTGAACGTCCTGTAATTTTGCAACGATTTCTGATACGGCATCTTGCAGAATTCTTAGGAAACTTTTGCAATGCAAATTGAGCTTGCATTCTCTCTTCAGGAGAAACGCTTTTATCCATTGCAATTGCTTTTTGTTTTTGACGGCGATTAGCATACTTCTCTGCCATCTTTACTCTTTTCAAGTTTCTGTAAACTGAACTTGTTTTTGACATAGTAAAATCTCCGCTTATTTCTTGTAAGGCAGGTTAAATGAAGTCAGCAAGAATTTAGCTTCTTCATCTGTCTTAGCTGTTGTACAAATAACAACATCCAATCCTCTAACTTCGTCAACTTTTTCATAGTTGATTTCAGGGAAGATTATCTGTTCTTTAATACCGAAAGCGAAGTTACCTTTGCCATCAAAGTTTTTGCCGTTGATTCCGTGGAAGTCTCTGATACGCGGCAAAGCCATGTTAATCAATCTTTCCAAGAATTCGTACATTCTGTCAGAACGCAAAGTTACTTTGCAGCCAATCGGCATGCCTTCACGCAATTTGAAGGTAGCGATTGATTTGCGGGCTTTAGTCATAACCGGCTGTTGACCGGCGATTAAAGCTAATTCTTCCATAGCGGTTGTTACTTTTTTCTTATCGGTAACAGCATCGCCGATACCCATATTCAAAACGATTTTTGTCAGCTTAGGAATCTCATGTGGGTTCTTGTAACCGAATTTTTCCACAAGAGATTTCTTTATGACGTCGTTATATAATGTTTCAAAATTTGTCATAAAATTTTCCCCTATTAATCGATTACGTCACCGGATTTACGTGCAAAACGTACTTTTTTGCCATCAACTACTTTGTAGCCAACTTTTGTTGCTTTGCCGTCTTTGGCAATGGCAACGTTAGATACGTTAATGGCAGCCTCTTTTGTCACAATTCCGCCAGGATTGGTCTGAGAAGGTTTAGTGTGGCGCTTTACCAAATTTACACCTTCTACAATTACCTTGTTTTCCTTAGGCATTGCTTGTTTTACGACGCCGATTTTGCCTTTGTCGTCACCTGACAAAACAATTACAGTATCGTTCTTTTTAATTTTCATTTTAGGCATACTACAATACCTCCGGTGCTAATGAAATGATTTTCATAAATTTTTTAGCGCGCAGCTCTCTGGTTACAGGGCCAAAGATACGTGTGCCGATTGGCTCGCCGTCTTTGTTAATCAAAACAGCTGCGTTGCTGTCAAAGCGGATAACACTACCGTCTTTGCGTCTGATGTCGCTGGCAGTTCTTACGATAACAGCCTTATGAACATCACCTTTTTTAACATGCCCTTTCGGTAAAGCATCTTGTACAGCTACAACGATAACATCACCGACAGAGGCAGTCATTCTCTTGGAACCACCAAGAACCTTTATGCACTGCACCTGGCGTGCTCCAGAATTATCAGCAACATCTAGGTTGGTTTGCATTTGTATCATTTTTTTATTCCTTCATTTACTAGGCGTTATCAGAAATGACAGTCCAAGATTTGTTTTTAGAGATAGGGCGGCATTCTTGAATAGACACTCTATCGCCAACCTTGCACTGATTGTTTTCATCGTGAGCAGCAAATTTTTTACTCTTTTTCACGATTTTCTTGTAAACAGGGTGCATAACTTGGCGTTCTACACTAACAACAACTGTTTTATCCTGTTTATCACTTACAACAACACCTTGAAGAATTCTCTTAGGCATATTCTTTCTCCTAACTATTCTTCTTGCGCTCAGCAAGGAGCGTGTTGATTTTTGCTACTTCGCGGCGAACTTTCTTCATATTAGAAGTATTTTGCAGCTGGCCGGTTGACTGTTGAATTCTCAAATTGAATTGCTCTTTTTTGTTGGCAACCAATTTTTCTTCCAACTGGTCATTAGTCATAGCGCGTAAATCTTTAGTTTTAACCATTATGCTTCTCCTTCAATGGCATCAGAGTTCAAACGTTTTACGAATTTGCTCTTTACCGGCAATTTTGCAGCACCTAATTCAAACGCTTTGCGAGCAACTTCTTCAGGTACGCCGCCGATTTCAAACATAATACGGCCTGGTTTAACTCTTGCTACCCAAAATTCGATAGCACCTTTACCTTTACCCATACGAACTTCAGCAGGTTTATCAGATACTGGAACGTCTGGGAAAATTCTAATCCATACTCTTCCGGCTCTTTTCATTTCACGAGTAATAGCGCGGCGTGCAGCTTCAATCTGACGAGCGGTTACACGTTCAGGAGTAAGAGCTTTCAATCCATATGAACCGAAACTCAATTCTGATCCACCTTTAGCTAAGCCGTGAATACGACCTTTATGCTGTTTGTGGAACTTTAAACGTTTTGGACTTAACATTTTATTCTAACCTCTTGTTCTTATTTTTGTTCAGCCAACTTTTTGTCTTGCGCCATTGGATCGTGGCTCATGATTTCGCCTTTATAAATCCAAACTTTTACGCCGCAAGCACCATAAGTGGTATGAGCTGTAGAGGTTGCATAATCAATGTCCGCACGAAGTGTGTGCAAAGGCACGCGACCTTCACGATAGTGTTCTGTTCTGGCAATTTCAGCACCGCCCAAACGACCACTACAGCTAACTTTGATACCTTCTGCACCCAAACGAAGAGCAGACTGCATAACTCTTTTCATTGCTCTACGGAAAGAAACACGACGTTCCAATTGTTGAGCAACAGAATCAGCAACCAACTTCGCATCAAGCTCAGGTTTTCTAACTTCAACGATGTTCAATTGAACTTCAGAATCAGTCAATTTCTGAATATCTTTTCTCAAATTCTCGATATCCTGACCCTTTTTGCCAATAACAACACCAGGTCTGGCTGAATGAATTGTAACTCTTGCTTTTTTAGCCGGACGTTCAATCACAATGCGGCTAACACCTGCTTGAGCCAATTTTTCACCCAAGAATTTTTGAATTTTTAAATCTTCGTGGAGATAGTCAGTAAACTTGTCATCAGCATACCAACGAGAGTCCCAAGTGCGGTTTACACCCAAACGAAGACTTGTAGGATTTACTTTCTGTCCCATCTGCTTACTCCCCACGCTCTGCAACAACAACGGTCATGCTTGAGAACGGTTTCAAGATTCTTGCACCTCTGCCGCGACCGCGTGCACTCATACGTTTCATTACAATACCTTTACCGACATAAGCTTCGCTGACTACGAGTTTGTCGATATTCAAATTATGATTATTTTCAGCATTGGAAATTGCAGATTGCAACAAACCCAATGCAACTTTTGCGATTCTCTTCTTAGAAAAGCTCAGTTCTGCAACTGCTTTTTCTACACCCAAACCACGAATAGATTGAGCAACAAGGTTCAATTTACGCGGACTTGTGCGAATAGAGCGGCAAACAGCCATAGCTTGTTTTTCATTCAATTTAGCCATAATTAACCTCTCTTTGCAGTTGTATCAGCTTTGGTGTGGCCAAAGAATGTACGAGTTGGAGCAAATTCACCGAATTTGTGGCCAACCATATCTTCAGTAACCAAAACCGGAATAAATTTGTGACCATTGTGTACGCCGAATGTTAAACCAACAAACTGTGGCAACATAGTAGAACGGCGAGACCAAATTTTAATCACTTCATTACGGCTAGAAGCTCTGGCAGCATCAGCTTTCTTCAGAAGATAGCCATCAACAAAAGGTCCTTTCCATACGGAACGTGTCATTAGCTTTTCTCCTTATTAGTTTTTGTTATCATGACGAGATCTCATAATAAAGCGATCTGTCTTTTTGTTAGAACGAGTTTTAGCGCCCTTAGTAGGTTTACCCCAAGGTGTAACCGGATGACGGCCACCGGAAGTTCTACCTTCACCACCACCAAGCGGGTGGTCAACCGGGTTCATGGCAACACCGCGGGAAACAGGTCTCATACCCATCCAGCGTGCGCGTCCGGCTTTACTAAGTGAAACGTTCTGATTATCCGGATTGGAAACCGCACCAACGGTAGCCAAGCATTCTTCACGAACGATTCTCAATTCGCCAGAGTTTAATTTCAACTGAACATAACCGGCATCTTTACCAACAACCTGAGCATAGCAACCGGCAGAACGAACTAATTGTCCGCCTTTGCCAGAACGCAGTTCAACGTTGTGTACAATAGTACCAACCGGCATATTCTTCAGAGGCATGGCGTTACCCGGTTTAATATCTGCTTTTTCTGCAGAAATGATTTTATCACCGGCTTTCAAGCGTTGCGGAGCCAAAATATAAGCCTTTTCGCCATCACTGTAATTTACCAAAGCGATAAATGCAGTACGGTTAGGATCATATTCGATTCTCTCAACAGTAGCCTCACAATCAAATTTATTACGTTTAAAGTCAATCACACGGTAGCTGCGTTTGTGACCACCACCAATGCGGCGACTTGTAACGTGACCAAAGTTATCACGCCCACCGGTCTTATTCAGACCTTTTGTTAAACTCTTCTCAGGCTTGCCTTTGTACAATTCGCTTTTATCAACGAGTACAAGTTGGCGGCGACCTGCAGAAGTGGGCTTAAATGTATTCAAAGCCATAACTAAATTCCTGTAGTAACATCAATGTTTTGACCGTCGGCAAGAGTAACGATGGCTTTTTTGAAATCAGAACGAACGCCCTGATGACCTCTAAAGCTTTTTACTTTACCGAATTGTTTAATTGTATTTACCTTATTAACTTTAACGTTAAAGATGGCTTCTACAGCAGCTTTAACATCGTCTTTCGTAGCTGATAAAGGTACCATAAATACCACTTTTCCAGCTTCCGAAGAAACCATAGATTTTTCGGTAATTACCGGACGAACCAATGTATCATACATTGCTGCAGTCACATTGTTTGATTTGCTCTTAACCATTTAATCTCTCCTCTAAGCAACTTACTGCATCTTTTGTCAATACCAATTTGTCCTTTTTCAAGATGTCATATACGTTGGCACCGATTGTTGGCAGAATATCAATTCCGGCAATATTGCGGCTTGCCAATGCAAAATTAACATCTACTTCCTTACCGTCAATGAAGAGGCAGTTTGTCAGACCGCAAGCATTCAATTTAGCTTGTAAATCTTTTGTCTTAGGAGCTGACAGCTTTGCTTCGTCAATAACAACAAGGTTGCCTGCTTTTGCTTTTGCAGACAAAGCAGTTTTCAGACCAAGTTTTCTGAATTTTTTAGTCAAGTCGAAAGAGTGGTCTCTTACAACCGGACCAAATACAACACCACCTTTTCTAAATTGAGCACCTTTGCGAGAACCTTGACGAGCATTACCAGAACCTTTTTGTTTGAAAGGTTTAGCAGCTGTCAAAGCCACATCAGAGCGACCTTTGGTAGCGTGGTTTCCGCTTTGCAATCTGGCCAGCTGCCAGTTTACAACGCGTTGTAAAATATCAGCGCGAACTTCCAAGCCATAAATGGAGTCGTTAAGTTCAATAGAGCCGACATTTTTATTTTCTAAATTTAAGATGTCCTGTTTCATTTTTATTATTCCTTACACTTCATTATGCATTTTCAGCCGGAGTTTCAGCCGCTGCAACAGGTTCATCAACTTTTTTCAATCCTGCAGGCATTGGAACAGAGGCGTTAGCCGGTTTTTTAACGGCATCAGTAACTCTTACCCAAGTGTTTTCAGAGCCAGGAACGCCGCCTTTAACCATAATTAAGCCTCTGGCAGCATCAATAGCCACAACCTTCAAGTTTTGAACGGTAACGCGTTCAGCACCCAAGTGACCGGCCATTTTTTTACCTTTGAAAACCTTACCCGGATCTTGTCTTTGACCGGTAGAACCATGAGAACGGTGAGAAATTGACACACCGTGAGATGCTTCCAAACCGGCAAAGTTATGACGCTTCATAACACCGGCAAAACCTTTACCGATAGAAGTAGCGCAAACATCAACATATTGACCGGCAACAAAATGTTCTACCGACAATTCATCACCAACAGAAAGCAAGCAATCTTCAGAAACTCTGAATTCACTCAATTTTTTCTTTGGTTCAACTTTAGCCTTTGCAAAATATCCTTTCATAGGCTTGGTTACGTTTTTAGCTTTAATAGCCCCAGTACCAAGCTGAACTGCATTATAGCCGTCTTTTTCAGCTGTTTTTACATTAACAACCTGCAAGCCGTCTACGCTCAAAACAGTTACAGGAACATGTGTTCCGTCTGCTTCAAAAATGCGGGACATTCCTAATTTTTTTGCGATTAGACCCGTACGCATTATTATTTTTTCCTTTTCTTAATAGGTTGACAACTTTTCTAAATCAAAGCGCCAACATTAAATTACAATTTAATTTCAACATTAACACCGGCAGCCAAATCAAGCTTCATCAAAGCGTCAACTGTTTGCGGTGTAGGATCTACGATATCCAGAAGTCTCTTATGAGTACGGATTTCGAACTGTTCACGAGATTTTTTATCTACGTGCGGAGAACGGTTTACCGTAAACTTTTCGATTCTGTTAGGCAGAGGAATCGGACCTCTGACATTAGCGCCTGTTCTTTTGGCGGTATGCACGATTTCTGCTGTAGAGAGATCAAGCAATCTATGGTCAAAAGCCTTCAAGCGGATTCTAATATTTTGTGTATCCATTTTTTATACTTTTCCTATAGCTAAACGGCAAAAATCACCATAATGGTTATCTGCCATCTAAATTTGTTACATTTCGCAAACTCTTTCGCAACAAAGGTTTGCACTATATTTTATATTTGCTTCGCTGCGGGGCAACCCCCTCAAAACAATTGTTGTAGCGTCTATATACCATAATCGCCTGCCCTTTGCAAGCAAAAAATGCATGTTTTATAAAAAAAATGACAGAAATTTTCATTGAGTCTATTTAGAGTCTAACAACATCTGAATATTTTGAATTTTCTTAATAATATGCAGAGCTTTTATTAAATTTTGCATAAAAAATCCAGATGAAATGCCACAAATAAAAACTTTCCAGTTGCAATTATCATTTAATTATTTTATATTGTATCAAATACAACTTTATTGGAGCTTTCGATGACTACTTTATTGAACCGAATTATTTTAGTCAATGATCACAAAACCAGTATGAGACTCACCACATATGAATGGTATATTTTAGATAGAATATGTATACGAGAGAATCTAAAGCGAGGACAGCTGTTTGAGCTGATTGATACAAAACGCTCAAACAATTTCGGCTTTACTCAAACCGTACGTTTGTTTTCACTTTTGTATTTGCATAATCTGGCACGCCGTGACCAAAACTACTCCTATGCTCCGGACGATACGACTTTAACAGAAACACTGAAAGAAATGTCAATTTAATCAGACACGCTTATATTCAAAAAACACAGGTTTACGGCCTTCGCGCACAGCCTTGCGTTGATATTTTGTTTCAAACCAATCAACAGGCGGATTTCGCCAATCATCCGAGCTATTTGCCGTCCAAACAAAGTTTTTATCTTTTGCCATAGTATGCAGCACCCATCCTTTGTACACGTCATGATCCGTTGCAATCTGCAAAATACCGTTTTTTTTCAATACACGGGCGAGCTCTTTCAAATTATCAGGATTTATAAAACGCCGGTTGGCATGTTTCTTTTTCGGCCATGGGTCCGGAAATAACAAATAAATTTTATCCAAACAAGCATCTGGTAAAACGTTGAAAAGCAGCCGAACATCATCATCATAAATTCGAATATTATCAATCCGCCCTGTTTCTAAGCAAACTTCGCGCGTTAAATCTTCTTCATTACCTTCTTTTACACCTGTAATCAAAGAAAGTAAATTTGCCACGCCGTTTTTATATACCTCAACACCAACAAAACCTGTTTCAGGCTGACTTTTAGCAATAGCCGCCAAATGACTGCCATCGCCAAAACCAATTTCCAAAGCGTATTTTTGCTTAGCCGACGGAAAGCATTTTTGTAAATCAATCTGTTTGGCAGAATCTAATAAAACCCGCGGCAAAAAGTCTTCTAATAAAAAACTTTTTGCCTTACGGATTGTACGTCCCTTACGACGGCCAAAAAATTTTGGCTTCTCGCTAAAACTATTTTGCTGATTAAAACTTGTTGTCATCAGCAGCGTCTTTTTCTGCCATAGCCAAGTTGCTGTTAGATTTTGATAAAGCAACCATCAAATTGAATAAATTTCTGGCAATAGAACGGTTAGGAATTTTATAGTACGCTCTGACTAATTCCAAGGTTTCTTTTCTTTTCATCGGATCATCATCAAAAGAACGGCGGTCTTCTTCAAAGAAATAATTTTTTTCACTTTGATTTTTATTCAGCATGCGAGGACTGTTTTTAACAACGTCTTCATCCATATCTTCAAAGAAAAAGCCCATCGGAACTTCCAAAACGCGGCTGATATCCCACAATCTGCTTGCCCCAACTCGGTTCATGCCTTTTTCATATTTTTGTATTTGTTGAAAAGTCAATCCGAGCATTTCAGCCATTTGCTGCTGAGTAATATGCAAAATAGTGCGGCGCAGACGAATTCTGTTACCAACATGAACATCTACCGGATTTGGCTCATTGTCATTAACTCTTCCTCTAAGAGATTTAGTTTCTTTCATTTTATTTCACCTCAACAAATTAAATACTCATCTAGATATATAGAATCAACAAAGGCACTTGTCAAATATTAAATCGTATAAATATACTGAAAGCACAATAATTTATTATATATCAGCAAATAGCAATATATAATATAGTGTATTCAAAATATTCATATTACGCTAAATTTTACAACTTTTGATAATGATTAAAATACAAAAAGAGCCTATTTCCCAAAGCAGAAAAAAGGCTCTTTTTGTATTTATTCTTTAACGTCTTTGGGCCTAAACTCATCATTTTCATATTGATAATGATCACAAAGAACGGCCAAACCCAGCATGGCAAACAAAAAAACAATTCGCAGAATCTGTCCCTGAAATGCCCTGTCGATAGCTTCATCGTCAACCCTTCCGGCCATAAACTGCAGATTCTGATTTTTTGCAGTTACAAATGCCGTAACAACGCTATCCTTCTTAGGACCTTCC
>ERZ1034847.692-NODE-692-length-12980-cov-10.839613_pt1 | contig 12980 bp, 9 predicted proteins | sample MGYA00520633_ERZ1034847 | MGnify/ENA primary metagenome ERZ1034847 (study PRJEB33766, sample SAMN09781732) | gut metagenome | biome: gut microbiome | host: Homo sapiens | place: Madagascar | study: EMG produced TPA metagenomics assembly of the PRJNA485056 data set... | reverse complement strand
CTTTTTTATGCATAGCATGATTAATAACATGCCCTGGCCAAAGACCGGTTATTTCATTACATTCCCATCTTCACCCGTCCATAAATGACGGCAATGGTAATAATAAGGATGAGAATCATAAAGAAATAATCCTTTCCTTTCGGTGCCACGCTTTCCATGAATGTTCTCCTGGATCCACCAAAGCCCCGGAGTTCCAAAGAAAGAGCCATGGTTTCACTCCGTCCCAGAGAACGGAGCATCAGCGGGCGGACAATAGACATATACCGTTTTACCTGCTTGAAGAAATTGCCTTTTACCGCCAGCCCACGGCAGGCCTGGGCTTCCGATACAGCACGGTTTTCTTCAATGAAATCAGGAATAAAGCGAAGGCCAGCGGTGAACATGAAGGCATATTCATAGGGTACCTTCAGCTGTCGTACCATGGATGCCGTCAGGTCCTGGAGTTTCACTGTACCAAGGAGATAAATAAAGATAATGGTCATGCCCAGCATGCGGAGGGCTGCTACCACGGATTCCGTAGTGCTGCCGCCGCCCACCTTTTCAATGACTCCGAGAAGGGCTGCAAAAATAATGAGCATAATCAGGGCTTTCAGGTTACGGATGAGTTCACCGGACACCAGAAGGACCAGCACTTCCAGAATACAGAGGGCAAGGAGGCTTTCCGGCTGGTGGAGAACGATAGCCCATACGGCGGTACCGAAGGTCAGCAGAATTTTTGTCAAAGGTACCAGGTTTCTCATCTGGAAGCACCTCCTTTCCGAAGGATGAATTCTTTACAGAAGCTCTCCATATCCCGGCAATACGGTGACCCAGGGAGCCGGCGTCCCAGAAGGACCGCCGGCGGATAGGCAAGGCCCCAGTCCTCCGGACGATTTGCCTCAGAGAAAAGAATTTCCGGTTTATCATCAAAGACCACTTTATGGCTAGCGATGACTACTACCCTTGTGCAGTCCCGGGCCACGATATCCATATCATGGGTTACAAGGATAATGGTAATTCCCTTTTGCTGGAGACTTTCCATGAGCCCCATGAGCCGTTTCTTTTCCCTACCATCCTGGCCGCTGGTCGGTTCATCGAGGACCAGAAATTCCGTATCCATGGCCAGGGCCGAAGCAATGGCCACCCGCTGCTGGTCTCCGCGGGAAAGGGTTCTCGGATATTCATTTTCCAGGGCCCTGGTATCCGTATCTTCCATAGCCCGGTCAATGGCACTTTCCAGTTCTTCTCCCCGCTTTCCCTGATGGAAGGGGCCAAATGCGATTTCTTCGCGCACCGTGGGCATAAACATCTGCCGGTCCGGCTGCTGGAATACATACCCGATAAAGCGGTTGCGATCAGACGCTTCCTCTTTCGTTACATCGGCTCCATTATAAAGCACCCTGCCGGATGTCGGTTTTTCCAATCCCGTGAGCAGCCTGGTAATAGTGGTTTTGCCGCTGCCATTTCTTCCTGTTATAGCTACGAACTCACCCTTATCGAAGGACAGGGAAATATCATCAAGAACAAGGGGCATATTCTTCGCATAGCGGAATGACACATTCTTCAGTTCAAGCATTTTCTCTTCCTCCTTCCTTAAAGGAATCAACCACCGACTGTTCAGCGTCCCGGATATTCAAGAACGGTTTTTCAAAGGACACGCCCCAGTCTTCCAGTTCCAACTGGGCCCGATACATGTCCGGAATAGCTTCTTCATAGATATGGTTTTTCTTCATATCCCGCATCACTTCTTCCGGTGTACCCTGGCTCACAATTTCACCTTTATTCATAAGGACAAACTTCTTTGCATAGGGAAGGGTGGCTTCCAGATGATGTTCTGCCACGATTACCGTAAGGCCTTCCTTCTGATTCAATTCGCCCACCATCTCATAGAACTCCCGGATGCCTTCCGGATCCAGTGCGGAGGTCGGTTCATCAAAGACAAGGACCTGCGGTTCCTCCGCCAGTACAGCGGCAACTACGAGACGCTGGCACTGGCCGCCGGAAAGGGTGGACACCTTTCTTTCTTCCAGGCCATTCAGATGGACCTTGGCCAGGGCTTCCTTCGAACGGCGGCGGATTTCATCCGGAGGGAATCCATGGTTTTCAAGGGTAAAGGCCATTTCTTCACCCACCGTCAAAGTAACGATCTGTGCTTTGTAATCGGAAAGAATAACGCCGATGGAAGAAGCCAGGTCTGCGATGGTGTGCTGGGTCACCGCTTTGCCTCCGGTGAATACCATGCCTTTCATGGTGCCCCCATAGTAATGGGGAATAGCGCCGGCCATGGACATGAGGAGCGTGGTCTTACCGGCACCGTTCGGCCCGGTAACAACGATGAAGTCCCCTTTTTCCGCAGCCATGGACACATCTTTCAGCGCCGGTTCCTTCGCAAAGGGATAAGTATAAGTCAGATGTTCCACGCTGATGACCCCCTCCTGGCTCTGTTCAAGGACCAGGCCGCTGTGATCACTATCCTCCACGTCGGACTCTGCCATGTAGTGCATGGACTTGAAAAGGCGAAGTGCCGGGAAATAGAGGAACGGCGTAATGATGCCATTTCCGATACCTACCATGGCAACCGCCGGAAGCATGCCATAGAGGAATACCTTCATCGGAATTCCCATAACCACCGTCAGGATAGCCACGAAAGTAAAGCCGGAAACACAGGTAGTAATGAATCCCGCAATCGCCGGACGAAGAGAAAATTTCCCAATCTTAATGGGCGGTACGGAATGGGCAAAGAATCCGGCCACATAGGCCCCGAAGAATTCGGAAGCGAAATCGCCATAGGGGAAAGCGGATTTACTGGTGAAAACTTCCATCAGCGCCGCCACCATGCAGATGCCAAGGCACTGCTTATAGCTGGGCTTCGTGAGAAGGATCGCCACCACATAGCAGGCAATCATCCAGTTCGGCGTGAACCCGGCAACCGATGGAGATACCAGGTGCAGCAGCATGCCGATGGCCAGCATGAGTGTGGAAATGGTGAGCCACCGGAACCTGCCCCCTCTCGCCTTGGTGAAGACAAGCTTTGAAACATCCATGACCCTTTCCATAATAACCATCCTCCTGAAAAATAAATACTAAAAAATCCTTTCGCTCCCTGCTCGAAAGCAAAGGGACGAAAGGATACAATTCCGCGGTACCACCCATATTGGCAAAATGCCCGGCTCAAATTCCATAACGGAGAATTCCGTCAGCACCTACCCCTTACGGCTCAGCGCTGCACCTCCCAGGCCCATTCACATGAACTGCCATACCGGACTTCCACTTGCGCCGGCTCCCTTGGATGGCTTCCATTCAGGCTACTCTTCCTGTTCTGCGGTTTTCTTATATGAACAGAGTATATCACCGGCATATGGGAGTGTCAATAGGAAAGAGAAAGCCGGAATATGCAAAGGCCAGCTGAAAAGCAGCTCATTCCTTCGCTCGATGCACCACCACCTGGGGAAAGGGAATATCGATTCCCGCCTTGTCGAAGGCTTCTTTCACCTTGATATACAGCTCATTCTGGGCGTCAAAGTACTTGGTCCGTTCTACCTGGGCCCTCACGTAGATACGTATAGATGATTCGGCCATGCCGCTCACATAGACAGGAAGGTCTTCCTTATTCAGCACATAGGAATCTTCCGCAAATAATTTTTTCAGGAGCGCAATGCATTCCGGCAGATTCGTATCGTAGCCGACGTCAAAAGTAAATTCCAAATTCCTCGTATCAAAGGCAGAATAGTTCTTGATGACGCTGTTGATGAGAGAAGAATTAGGGATAACGATCATCTGGTTTCCCAGGGTAGAAATCAGGGTATACATGATACGGATATCGGTCACCGTGCCCTGGTTTCCTCCGACCTGGATATAATCCCCCACCCGGAAAGGACGGAAAATAAGGATAAATATACCGGATGCCACATTTCCGATATTGTCCTTGAGACCAAGACCGATAGCCAATCCGATACCACCGAAAGCTGCGGCAAGAGTCCCTGCCGCCACGCCTGCCGTACCGAGGGCCACAATGGCTACAATGGCCAGGCAGAAAAAGAAAATGATTTCAGAAATGAACGTCTTCGCCGAAGGGTCTACACTGCTCCTGTCCAGGATATGCTCTACGGCTTTCCGAATATACCGGCAGATTATATATCCTATGATAAAGAGGATGACCGCCTCTATGAGATCGATGCCCTTGGTAAAAGCAAACATTTTCAGATCTTCCATAAATTTGGCAGTAATGCCGATTTCATCGGTCACTACTTTGGTCACTGCATTTGGTTCCACGATTGTATCCTTTCTTCAAATTAAAGGAATTTAGACAGTTATATTGTATCATAGTCCGAGAATCGGTGGCTGGTAAGTGACACAAACGGAGTGAATAGGGCTAACAGTTGTGGGTTAGCTGCAAAGACATGCATCACCCCCCTGCCAAAATGCAAAAATCAGCAGTCGCCCACCTGGGACGAGCTGCTGATTTTTCAGTCATGATGGGAGAAATGGACCTTCACATTGTCTCCCCTGTGTACTCTGGCTCCTATACCCGGACTCTGGCTATCGGCGTAGCCGCTGCCATCAGGCTGGAATCCCAGCCCCGCCCTGGTGAGCCATTCCCCCACGTCCCGCATGGACCAGCCGGTAAAGCTGGGCAGACGGAATTCCTTGGCATTTTCCGGAGGAAGTTTTGGTTTGTACAGTTCAATAGGTTTATTCTGCGGTTTGGCATGGTTTGCCTGGTCATCCAGCGTAGGTACCTGGAGATACCGCATGATCTGGGTCATAGCCTCCTTGAAGACCGGCGCTGCTACCTGCCCGCCATAAAAAGTTCCCTTTGGCGTATCCAGTACCACCAGACAGATGGCCCTGGGGTCTTCTGTGGGACCAAAGCCGCAGAAAGAGGCGATATACTGGCCCTTCAGGTAGCCGCCGTTCCTGGCATCCAGTTTCTGGGCAGTTCCCGTTTTTCCGGCCATATGGTACCCCGGTATCTTTGCATTGGTACCGCCGCCTTCGGAGACTTCCTTCTCCATCATATCTTTTACTTCGTCCGCCACGGTCTGAGAAATCGGTTCTCCGCTGTATTCGGTATCGGTGACTTTATAATCGCTGCCGTCCGGATTTTTGATGGACTGGATTACATGGGGCTTCACCATTTTGCCCCCGTTAGCAATGGCACTGTAGGCCTGCACCATCTGGAGCGGTGTCACCGCAATGCCCTGGCCGATAGACATGGTGGCCACATCGATAGCCCGCATTTCTTTCGGATCAAAGAGGATACCGCTGCCCTCACCTGGAAGTTCAATGCCCGTGGGCTGGCCGAAGCCGAACTTCTTTGCATATTCCGTGAGTGTCTTTCCTCCGGTGAGAAGGCCGATATGGGCAAAGCCGGTATTGATGGAGAATTTCAGGATATCCACCAGCCGCACATCCCCGTAGGATCCATCATCCCAGTTCCGGATGGCATGGCCCGATGCCCAGACTGCGCCAGGATCATGCCACACCCGCTGTGTATCATAGGTGCCGGCAGAAAGGGCAGCAGAAGCAATAATCGGCTTGAATGTGGAACCCGGTTCATAGATATCTACCACCGCCCGGTTCTTGAATTCCGCTTCTGTGGCTTTATCAAAGTGATTGGGATCATAGGATGGACGGTTTCCCAGGGCCAGAATGGCCCCTGTTTTGGGGTCCATCACAAGAATAATGCCTCCATTGGCATGGGTCTCCGACATGGCCCGGTCAAGTGCCCGTTCCGCATAAAACTGGATATTCTGGTCAATAGTAAGATATACAGATCGTTCCTTATCCGCTTTATAGGGCGCCATAGCGGACTTCAGGATAGGATTTCCCCTGGCATCGGTCAAAATATGCTGCTTGTTCGTCCCTCCTCGGATGAGGGTATCCAAAGATTTTTCGAGGCCATCCAACCCCTTATCGTCATATCCGACAAAGCCCAGTACATTAGCTGCCATTTCCCCGTTGGGATAAAACCTTCGGCTTTCATCAAAAAAGCCAAAGCCCTTCCATTTCTTATCCTTAAGCAGTTCTTCCACTTTTTCAGAATCTTCCGGGTCCATGATTCGTTCAAGCCATACAAAGCGGGTTTTCTGGCTCATAGCTTTGGCCAGGTCCCCTTCTTTTTTATGAAGCAGCGGCGCCAGTTCTTTAGCCGCTTCTTCGGGACTTACATTCATCATGCCCGGATCCGCATAGAGGGACTTCACCATGATGGAAAAAGCCAGTTCCTTCCCATTGCGGTCATAAATGGTACCGCGAGGTGAATAGAGAGTCTGGATTCCTTCGGTCTGTCCCAGGGCCATGTCCTCATAATGATGACCCCTGATGATCTGGGTCCACAGCAGTTTCCCTGCAAGAATGACCCCTATGGCACAGAGAAGGATGGAAAGGGAAACCGTTCTATTCCGCATGCGGTTTCTAGGTGTTTCTCTTTTCATTATCCCGTCTCCTCTTATATCTTATTGCCGCCTCATGGAGAACCTCCGGCGTATTCTCCAGATTTCCGTTCTGCACACGAAGAAGAAGGTTCTGCATTCCCTCAGCCACATAGGGGCCAAGGGCTTCCGGTACCTCTTTTCCATAGTGCAGTTCATGGGTTGAAACAGGCATGGAAAGAGCCAGTTTCTCCATATACCGGCCAAAAGCGCTGTGCCCTTCCGTATCGGACAGTTCCTTACCACAGCCGATAATATCCGCATTCCCCAGGTCCGTCATCTGAACAAAGGCTTCTGCCATATCACGGGAAGAGGAAAACACTTTATTTCTAGCCATGGACCGGATCCATTTCAGTCCGTCCGCCTCAGGCACATTAGCAAAGTAGTGAAACTTCATGTGATTTTCCACAAGCCACACCACCCGATCCGTAAAAGGTGTCGGACGTTTCCAGCGGGTCAAGATCCCCCTGGCCATTTCGGCCCCCTTGGTATCGTGGCCATAGTCTGTTAATTTTCCCTTACGGACAGCTCGGATGCCGGGCATACCCTTCCCCACATCATGGAGAAAAGCCGCCCAACGGTTAACGAGCACCGGTTTCGATGCTTCCAGCACCGCCAGTGTGTGGTACCAGCCATCGTACTTATGAAATTCCTTCTGCTGCGGAAGTCCTACAAGATGGGACAGTTCCGGCAGTATGGGAATATCCGTAAATATGCCTTTTTCTTTGGCCCGGCAGGAGCAATCGGCAAGCCCGGTCCGCACCATCAGGTCAAATCCCCGGGCTGCATGGGACGTCACAATGAGCTTGTCCACTTCATCCCGCACCCGTTCCAGAGAAAGGCCTGATACCCGGGGAAATGCAGACTCCATTCCCTCAACGAGGCTGGAATCTGCCATGAAATCCAACTGTCCCAGGAACCGGCAGGCCCGGAAGAGCCGCAGCGCATCTTCCTGGAACCGGTCTGCCGCATTGCCCACGGTCCGAAGCCGTTTATGCTCCAAGTCTGAAAGGCCATCAAAATAATCATAGAGCACGCCATCCCGGTCCAGGGCCATGGCATTCACCGTAAAATCCCGGCGGCTCACATCCTCCTTCAAGGTATCAGAAAAAGAAATCTCCTCCGGCCTGTGCGAATCCTGTCCATACACTTCCCTGCGAAATGTGGTGACTTCGTAATTCTGCCCATATACCACCACAATGACCGTACCGAAACGGCGGCCGCCGCCATCGACAGCTTTCCAGCCCTGCCTGCCGGCAATAGCCATAGTCTCCTCAGGCCTGGCGGAGGTGGTAATATCCCAATCATTCGGAATACGGCCCATGAGAAGGTCCCTCACACAGCCGCCCACCACAAAAGCCTCTTTCCCCTCCCTGCGAAATGCAGAAAGGATAGAAAGAGCCCCTTCATCAATTTTCCCGATTCTTTCATCCTGGGGAGGGACCTGGAACCGGTCCTTCCGAAGATAGCTGGAAACGCGGTGAATGAAACCCATGGACTGCCTCTTTTCGAAATTTCTCATCAATCACTGATGTAAATTATTATATACCGTCCGCAGACGATGGAAAAGGGGGACGGCGGACAATACAAGCGGGATTGAGACTGGGGCAGAGATTGAAATTTGGAAAAACAGGTTCTGCGTTCCATTTCCCATCATCGCTTCCCCAACACTATTGGGAAGCGATGATGGACATCTCCCTTCTAAAAAGAGAACCCCATGCTGAGTCAATTCTACGATATAGAGTAAGAGTCATCAGGATTATATCTGAACCGGATCCGCTATCTGTCAAAAAAAGCCGTGATTGCTCACGGCTTTTTCTACAGATTATCCACGCTTTGCCAGCTGTTTCTCACCTGCAGCAATGATATTTTCTATGACCATGGTCGTAGTCACGCTGCCAACACCTCCAGGGACAGGAGTGATGGCCCCAGCCTTTTCCGCCACTTCTTCAAAGGCCACATCTCCCACGGTCTTGCCATTGACCCGGTTAATGCCTACGTCGATGACCACAGCCCCTTCTTTCACCATGTCTGCAGTCACATAGCCTGCATGGCCCACGGCAGCCACCAGGATGTCAGCGTCCTTTGTGATGTGTGCCACATCCTTTGTATGGGAATGGCAGATGGTGACGGTGGCATTCTTCTTCAGGAGCATCAGGGACACCGGTTTGCCGATGACGTTGCTCCGCCCGATGACTACAGCCTTCTTTCCATCGGGATTGATATGGTAATGGTCAAGGATAGCCATCACTGCCCGGGGTGTACAGCCGAAGAGCCCTTCTTTTCCTGCAAAGAGGCGGCCGCTATTGGTATCGGTAAGACCGTCCACATCTTTGTCGGGATCAATGAGGGAAATCATTTTCTCTTCGGAAATGCCCTTTGGAAGAGGCATCATCATGAGGATGCCCGTGATTTCCCGGTCATGACTGAGGTCTGTAATGAGGCTCCCCAGTTCTTCTTCCGTAATGTCTTCAGATTCCCGGAAGATTTCAGATTCTATACCATATCCCTTGGCCACTTTCTGCATAAACGATGCATACATGGCAGAAGGTTTGCTGCTGCCAGCCAGGATAATGGCCAGTTTCGGTTCCAACTGCTGCTTCCGAAGCTTTGCCAGCCTCTCTTTGAGAACCGTTTCCAGGGAGGCTGCCGTTTCTTTTCCGTCCAGTATTTCCGCCATCTCAGAAGAGCCCCGTAATGTTTCCATCATCATCTACGTCGATCCGTTCAGCTGCCGGCCGTTTCGGAAGACCCGGCATGGTCATGACTTTGCCCGTCAGGACAACCACAAATCCGGCACCTGCAGAAATTTTGACTTCTCTTACATGAAGAGTAAATCCGCTGGGAGCGCCCAGTTTGGAAGGATCATCGGAGAAGGAAACCGGCGTCTTGGCAATGCAGACCGGTACATTTCTGAATCCCATTTCTTCAATGTGCTTCAGTTCTTTTTCCGCAGCGCTGTCATACTGTACATTGGCGGCGCCATAAATGTTTTTCGCAATGGTTTCAATCTTGTCCTTCAGGGACAGGTCCAGGTCATAGAGAGGTTTATAGGAAGAACCTCTGTCAATGGCTTCCAGCACCTTACGGCCCAGGTCAAGACCGCCCCTGCCGCCATCCACAAAGACTGTGGATTCAGCCACCGGTACCCCCGCTTCCCTGCAGGCATCTTCAATAACTTTCTTTTCTTCCGCCGTATCGCTGGGGAACATATTCAGGGCAACCACAATGGGCAGTCCGAATTTCTTCAGGTTTGCCACATGACGGAGCAGGTTCGGAAGTCCTCTCTTCACTGCTTCCGGATCCGATTCAGTGAGTTCATTCTTTGCTTTGCCGCCGTTCATCTTCAGGGCACGGATAGTGGCTACCAGTACAGCGGCGTCCGGCTTCAGGCCTGCAAAGCGGCACTTGATATCCAGGAATTTTTCTGCCCCCAGGTCAGCACCGAAGCCGGCTTCCGTAACCACGTAATCCGCCAGATGAAGGGCTGTCTTCGTGGCAAGAATGGAATTGCAGCCATGGGCAATATTAGCGAAAGGACCGCCATGAATGAAGGCCGGTACGTGTTCCAGTGTCTGCACCAGGTTCGGCTTCAGGGCATCCTTCATGAGGGCCGCCATGGCACCCTGAGCATGGATATCACCGGCAGTGACCGGCTTATTATCATAGGTATATCCTACGATGATCTTGGCGAACCGTTCCTTCATGTCCCGGATAGAAGTAGCAAGGCAAAGGATAGCCATAACTTCAGATGCCACGGTAATGTCAAATCCGCTTTCCCGGGGTACCCCATTTGCATGACCGCCAAGGCCTACGACAATGTGACGGAGAACGCGGTCATTCATATCCATGACCCGGTTCCACACCACCCGGCGGGGATCGATGCCGAGGACATTGCCCTGCTGGATATGGTTATCCACCATGGCAGCCAGGAGGTTATGGGCTGCGGTGATTGCATGGAGGTCACCGGTGAAATGAAGGTTAATATCTTCCATGGGGACTACCTGTGAATAACCGCCGCCGGCAGCACCGCCTTTAATTCCCATGCAGGGGCCAAGGGATGGTTCACGAAGGCAAATCATGGCCTTCTTGCCAAGCTGGGCCAGGGCCTGTCCCAGACCGACAGTGGTGGTTGTCTTCCCTTCCCCTGCAGGAGTTGGAGAAATAGCGGTCACCAGAATAAGGTGGCCCATAGGCTTCTTTTCCAGTTCCTTTGTAAATTTCAAAGAAAGTTTTGCCTTATAGGGACCGTAATTTTCCAGGTCCTCTGACGGAATACCAATGGAAGCACCAATTTCCGTGATGGGCTTCATTTCCGCTTTCTGCGCAATTTCAATATCGCTTAACATTATTGTCCCCCTTACTGGCATAACACAAGTGTATAATACGACTTCATTATAGCATAGGGGTAGCGGAAATGGGGTTAAAATCCAATTATACAGAATATACGACCTCTTTATTTACTTGCATTTCAAGAATACTGCTTGTCCTATCATCGACTTTCTAAATTCTTTCCATATTTTAATAAAAAAGATATTGCGAAAATGTAAAAGATTTGTTATTATAATTCACGTACTCACGTACAGATTCCTGAATAGCTCAGCCGGTAGAGCGCGTGACTGTTAATCACGATGTCGCAGGTTCGAACCCTGCTTCAGGAGCCAGTGGCCTGTTCGTCAAGTGGTTAAGACACCGCCCTTTCACGGCGGGTTCGGGGGTTCGAATCCCCCACAGGTCACCAATTTGGGCGATTAGCTCAGCTGGGAGAGCGTCTGCCTTACAAGCAGAATGTCAGCAGTTCGATCCTGTTATCGCCCACCACAAAAAGATGTCATGTGATTTGCTCCATGACGTCTTTTTTTATTCCATTCAGATATAACATATAAAAGCAGTGCTTTCCCAAAGAGGAACACACTGCTTTTATATTAACAATATTGGGTAAAATACTTTTCAACAATCAATCTTCCATAGGAAGTGTAGAACCACCATCAGGAATAATATAGCAGCTGGCGTCTTTTCCCATCTTTGCAAAAGCCGCATCCACCGCTTCCTGAAGATTATGGAACGGTGTCATATTGGCCTTCCTGACCAGATCGTCCTCCATATCGGTGACCAGGTAAATATTGCACTTCTTTTCCACCAGGGCAAGGGCCGCCGACTTATGACCTCCTAATTCGAAATGTTCATGAATCGCTTTGATACGGTCATCGGGAGTATCATACTGCATGATCCACTTGGCAAAAACATCGCTGCCAAATCCTTCTTTGCAGGCCGCCGCTACCACCATAATGCCCCCTTCTTTCACGGAATGCTTCGCATTATCGATGGATTTCTGGGCCTGATACAGGTTAATATCCTTAGGAAAGCCGGAAGTGGACACAATAACCACATCAGCCGGATGGTCAATATGAATTTTATAGATACTGTCAAGGAATTCGCAGGCCTTTCTATGAGCCTTCACATGGTGGCCTGCCGCTGCATAGGCAATATGGTGGTTTTCATCCAGTGCTACATTCAAAATAAAATCTACCGGGCAGTACTGGTAAACTTCTTCAATATCATCCCGCACAGGATTTCCTTCCAGATTTCCAGCGTAGGCCCCTTCCTTTATCATATTACGATGATTGGACTGAATAGCGGCCCTCGAAGAAACGCCTGGCATAATAGCTTTCATGCCGCCGGAATAACCGGCAAAGTAATGATACTCTACATTACCCACCAGAATTCTCCGGTCCGCTTCCGCTACGGTTCGGAAAATATCAACGGATGTCCCATTTTTACAGGTTCCCATATGAATGAAGTCATCGGGATCGCTGTCAATGCATCTCACTCTATTGTACACTTCTTCTCCGACAAGCCTCTTTTTCTCTTCTTCTGTCTGTTTCCGATGGCTGCCAAGGCCAAAGACCACAGTCACATCTTCATCTCTGACACCTGCTTTGCCCAGTTCATCCAGTACACAGGGAAGCGCTACCCAGGAAGGCATGGGGCGGGAAATATCGCTTGTAACAATAACGATTTTTTCTCCCGGCTTCACAATGTCCTTTAACCGGGGAGAATCAATAGGATGCTCCAAAGCCCGCACCACTTCTCCAGCCTCTGACTCAAGGGCCGGACACTTTCTTGGATTCAGGACAATGGGATGATGGCTGTCATCCACATGAAAAGGAATGTCTTCTTTAAAATATCTAATTTTGAGGTCCATAACGGGAATCCTTTCTCTCTCTTCTGGAGAAAATACAACGATGTATTTCTATGTGTTTATTATACCCTATCTACAACATAAATCCTATGGCCCGATTGTATAAAATCGTAATATGCCGATGCTGCCAATTTCAGTTTATCGAGCTGTTAGGGCGATGCTTACGGATAGAGTCATTCGGGCGGGGGCTTCTAGCTGCTAGCTCCTAGCTTCTAGGAAAGCTGACCAGCCTACGGAACGAATGACTGACGGAAATATCGGGTGGGTAGCGCCGCAGGCAAATCAGCTTTCCTGGCAGCTAGCCGCTAGTAGCTATAGTAAACGACATTAATTACTTTACTTTAAATCAATGTATCTATGTGCTA
>ERZ1034847.691-NODE-691-length-12981-cov-7.881324_pt1 | contig 12981 bp, 10 predicted proteins | sample MGYA00520633_ERZ1034847 | MGnify/ENA primary metagenome ERZ1034847 (study PRJEB33766, sample SAMN09781732) | gut metagenome | biome: gut microbiome | host: Homo sapiens | place: Madagascar | study: EMG produced TPA metagenomics assembly of the PRJNA485056 data set... | reverse complement strand
AGGTCTACTTGATTAAAAGCTAATCAGTTGAGATTGCCGTAGCAACTTTTATATCATATCAAAGTGACGTTTGTTTGTCAACTCTTTTTTAAAAGTTTTTTCGACTTCGTTTTTCAGAAGTGTTTCAGCAACTCATTTATCATAACTCGTCATTTGTTATTTGTCAACAACTTTTTTGAAGTTTTTTCCGATAGAATCAAGCTTCATAAGCTGTCGGTTTTTAACGACTTAGTTATCTTATCACCTTAAAAAGTAAATGTCAATGAATTTTTCTAAATAAATTTCACGATCTTTTTCTCTTTTTCAGCAACGTCAATTACTTTACCATTAAAAAAAAGAATGGTCAAGCTAAAAATTAATTTTAGCAGCACCTTACTTTATTTCTCTCTATTGGTCTAACCTACTTTAGTTGCCTATCTTCTTATTTAGACTCATCGGTACTTCAGACGATTACTGCAATGGCTAGCTATTTTCATGCTCAATCATCAAATATCTCTCATATCTTACTTTCGATACCGCACACCTTTATAAATAGCTAATGGCAAGATCACAAAAAGAAACAAGAGAAGAATATCGATCAGATATTGGTCGCTAAAAACATTTGTTAATGGCTGATTTGTAGTTAAAGAATAAAATGCGGGTAGCAAAATAATCGTAAAAAGATACGAGCCACTGATTTCCCAAAAATCTTTCCAAGAAAATTTTTTGTGTTTCATCGCTCCACCTCCTTGCTTTATATGAGAGAAATTCACTACTTGAATAGACATTTCTACGCTTCTATAATAGACAAAATCAGCTATTATAGTTAGGTTAACAATAATTATTTATTAAACAATGAAAAATAAGCTAATTTTCTATGAGTTATCCCCGTCTGATTTCTTCATACTAAAAAAGCAACGCAAAACAATTTTGTTTTACGTTGCTTTTGCTTGTTCTGGCTAAATTATTTTCTACAACGTTAATTATTCGCTGTATAAATCTCTAACTGGTGTCATGATGATGCGATTCAAGTCATTGATGATCGTGCTAAATTGTTGTTCTTTTTGCATCAAATCATTGATCACTTCTTCTGATTGAATTTTCATTGCCATTTCTTGCGCTTTCATTGCATCTTCATCGCTAAATTCTTGCCCGCTCATTTGTTTTTCTTGCAATTCGATTTGCATCGCTTGGAAATCTTTGAATAGACGATGTGCTTCTTCATTTGCTTTAACTTTTGCATAGGCTTCTTCTAAAGCTTTGAATTCTTGCAATTCGCGAATCTCGCGTTCGATTTGATTTGCGCTATCATAAATATTTGACATAGTTAGCCTCTTTTCTATAGATCGTTTAGTTTTATTGTACCATTTGTTTATCGTTTTTCATAGGATTACTGTCCTTGATATTTCCGCCAGAGATCTTTCGCAGCTTCACCTAAACCTCTTACGCCTTCTTTTACCATATCACCGATATTTTTCAGCCCATCTTTAGCTTGTTCCCCGTATTTATTCAGATTTTCTTTCCATTGTTCTGAGTTCTCATTGGTTTGCGTATTATTATTGACTTGATCAGCAGGGACTACTTTTCCGCCAGTCGCATATGCATCTGCTACTGGGAAAGGCTCTTGCTCGGTATAAGGAAGAATGCCTTCTGCGGCCGATTTGAAGACTTTACCAACCACATTCCCACTTGTTCCTGCTAAATAATGCAATTCACTAGACTCTTCATATCCCAGCCAAGTTGAAATCACGACATTAGGTGTATAGCCAACAATCCATTGATCGTTAGCTTTGGTAGGATCAAAATTGGTTTCAGTCGTTCCTGTTTTCCCTGCGACTGTGTAACCAGCCAGTTTAGCTACAACGGCCGTCCCATTAGAAAAAGTCCCAAGCAGCATTGAAGTCATTTGATTAGCTGTTTCTTCTGAAATGACTTGTTTAGGTTTTTCATTGGTCTTATCAACAATTACTGCACCCGTTGAATCCACGATTTTAGTAATCAGATGTGGTTTGTACATTTTACCAGCGTTAGCAAATGCACTGTAAGCTCCAGCCATCGTTAACGGCGAAACTCCCTTAGCTAAACCACCTAATGCTAAACCATAATACTTATCTGATTTCGATAGAGGCAATCCAAATTCTTCTGCTTTATCATAACCTTTTTGAAGACCGATTTCATGAAGCAACCATACAGCAGGAAGATTCAAACTTTCAGCAACCGCCTGATACATCGGTACTTCACCACGGTACGTTCCGTCGTAATTATGAGCTTTATAATAAGATAATGGTTCATCTTTCAAAATACTTGCTGGGGTGTATCCCGCTTCTAACGCTGGTGCATACACACTCAATGGTTTGATCGTTGAGCCAGGAGAACGTTTCATTTGTGTTGCAAAACTAAATCCTCGGAAAACATGTTCCCCACGTCGCCCTACCAGCGCCTCAACTCCACCAGTTTTAGGATCTAATGCGACTGATGCGGATTGAACCATCGCCCCATCCGCAGCATTTGCCGGAAATAGTGCATTGTTTTGATACGTTGTTTCTAATTGTTTTTGATAATTTTGATCAAGTGATGTATAGATTTTGTATCCTTTGTTCATCACATCTTCTTCATCTAAACCATAATCATTGACTGCTTCATCAATCACGGCATCAAAGTAATAAGGATAGCGATAGCCTGATTCCGAATTATCATACGTATCTTTCACGTATTGTTTGATATCCACTTTGCTTTCCGTTTGGTATTGTTGTTTCGTGATCTTGCCGTTTTCTTCCATGACACTCAATACGGTGTTTTTTCGATTGTTTGCATTTTCTGGATGATCGATCGGATTATAGATACCCGGACCTTTAAGCATCCCAGCTAACGTTGCCGCTTCTGCTAAATTAACCTGATTAGCATCTACCCCAAAGTATTTCCTTGAAGCATCTTGTACGCCCCATACCCCATTTCCAAAATAAGCATTGTTGAGATACATGGTCAAAATCTCTTCTTTGCTGTATTTCTTTTCAATTTCAATGGCTAAAAATAATTCTTTTGCTTTACGGTCAAAAGTTTGATCAAGTGTCAAATAAGCATTTTTAGCTAATTGTTGGGTAATTGTACTCCCACCTCCACCAGAAGTGCCACCTGAAAGGACCATCCGAACTGCTGCCCGAGCGATCCCTTTGATATCAAATCCATGATGCTGATAAAAATTGCGATCTTCAGTTGAGATAACCGCATTTTGGATATCTGGAGAGATTGCATTCAATTCCACATAAGTCCCTTTTTGAGCATAAAGGGTGCCTGCTTCTTCATTCTTTTTATCATAGATAACGGTAGACTGACTTAGCCCCGATTTTAATGTGGAGACATTTGCCTGTTTTGCTAAAATAAAAAGATAGATACTGACGATCAATACACAGATCAAGCCAATCAATAGGATCAGTTTATTGATATGATACTTTTTCCATATACGTTTTCGCCATCGATGGAATCGCCCTAAATAAGGTTTAATCCAATGCCAAAAACTGATCAAAGCAGCTTTTATTTTACTTAAAATGCTTTGAAAATCCATTTATTCTTCTCCTGTCTATTTGATTGAATCGCCTTATTCTACCACAGGTACGTTCTTCATTCTTCCTGCTTGAGATGTAGGCAAACTGTTTTTTTAAGTTTTGACGATAGTTTAGCATAAGAAGTATCAGAAATTAGTCACTTTTTTCTTAAATAAGTTTTAAAAATGGTACAATAGAGCTGCATTTTTGCTAAAAGGAGTATTTTTATGGAAATCACGATCACGTTACCTGACACTCAGCCAACAACCACCATTCGAGAATTATTAGAACAAGAATGGCTCGTTCCAAGAAAAGTCCGCCACTTTTTACGTATAAGAAAAAATGTGTGGATCAATCAAGAACCTGCCTTGTTTCATTTTGAAGTCCACGCTGGTGATCATATTACGTTACGTTTTGAAGAAACTGATTATCAATACCAAGAAGTCCAATTGGGTAAAGCTTCCTTTGTCCAACCATTATATGAAGACGATCATTTACTCATTGTCAATAAACCCGCCGGCATGAAAACTCATCCGAATGAACCATCCGAAAATGATACTTTATTGAATCACTTAGCTGCGTATTTAAAGAAAAAAGAGCAACGCCCTTATGTCGTGCATCGATTGGACAAAGAAACAAGTGGTGCAATTTTATTTGCTAAAAATCCCTTTGTTTTACCTATCCTAGGCAGAATGTTGGAACAAAAGAAGATTTATCGACGATACCAAGCACTTGTCTGGGGAACAATCAAAGAGGATTTGATTTTAAAAGATAAAATCGGTCGTGATCGGCACGATCGCAGAAAACGGGTGGTAGATCCTTATAAAGGTCAAACGGCTCTCACACATGTTTCCGTTGATCAAGTATTGAATGGTCAGACTCAGGTTTACTGTGTCTTGGAAACCGGACGTACCCATCAAATCAGGGTCCATCTCTCTCACATTGGTCATCCCATCGTCGGGGATCCACTTTACCAAACACGGCCTGCGAACCGTCTCATGCTCCATGCGTTAGAATTACACATGTCTCATCCTTTCACGCAAGAAACCATTGTAGCAAAAGCCCTCCCTGGTTTATGGTAAAGACACTATTGTGAGGAGCGATCCACTACTGATCACAATCAAAAAACGGCTAGGGATACACCTCTAGCCGTTTTTTATTACTATATATAGAATATATACACCTTATTGCTTACCATGTTCTTTTTCTGCTAAAAGCAAGCTGCCAATAATTCCACTCTCATTCGGCAGACCCCAGCGTACAATGTACTCATCTACTTGTGGCGTTTCCATGTACCCACCCATTAACTCAACGAATTGTTGTCGAATTTTATGCAACAAATGGTCTTGATTCATCACTCCGCCACCTAAAATGATTTTTTCAGGAGCTAACGTCAACGTATAATTGATCAATGCTTGAGCAATATAATAGGCTTGGATGTCCCATATTGGATGATCTTGAGGAAGTTCTTGGCCTTTGATTCCAGTTCGTGCCTCAATTGAAGGTCCAGCCGCTAACCCCTCCAAACAATCTTTGTGGTAAGGACATGTTCCTTCATAGGTATCCTCTGGATGACGTTTTACCCATATATGCCCCATTTCTGGGTGGGCAAGTCCAGAAAAAATATCTCCTTCAAGGACCACACCGGCACCGATCCCTGTACCGACAGTCAAATAAATACAACTCTTTTTCCCTTGTGCGGCTCCTTTTAGCAATTCGCCGTAAGCTGCTGCATTCACATCTGTCGTCCAAGCCATCGGAATCCCGTAACGTTCTTGGATGCTGCCTAAAAAATTGTAGTTTCCCCATCCAGGTTTAGGTGTTGCCAAAACATACCCATAATTATCGGCATTTTTATCAATACCGATCGGACCAAACGAACCGATCCCTAACGCCTCTAGTTCATATTAATCAAAAAAATCAAATACTTGCTTTAGTGTTTCTTCAGGTGTAGTTGTAGGAATACTTACTCTTTCTACGATAACGCCTTCATTTGAAACGGCACAGATGAATTTTGTTCCCCCTGCTTCTATTCCACCATACATTGCTTATTCCTCCTCGAATCCGATTGTCCGAATTTCATAAGGTCTAACGGTCGGAGCAATCGTTTGCTCAACTGTTTCTTCTAGCAGATTCAATAATTCCCCTTGTTTCCCATTTTTAGTGATTTGTAATGGTGAATCAAGACCGGACAGATTAAACCCACGCACCACTACTTTATCACTAAATTTACTTCGTTTCAAAGCAGTAATTGCAAACGTTTCCCCTTCGCAAGTTAAATAGCTGTTTTCAGCTGGCAAGGTTCCTGTTTGAATCGCCATTTGCGTGGTAGAAAAAGGAATCTGTGCGCTATAAGCATGATGGTAACTAGCAAATTTTTCTTCTGGCTGATGCACTTCGATACTGTAGTTAAAGCAATGTACCCCATGACATTGGGCTTCTGGTGTTGGAAAATATCCCCAATCTCCTAATTCCCCTACACAACGTAGTAAAGTCACCGCAATCACACTGTCATCGATCACTTCATATTCATTTAATCCATAATTGCCAACTGTTACGCCATAATCGTTTCCTTCTAAATGAACGAACGCCTGTTGATGCTGTGGATTTGTTGGATTTTCCCAACTACTTGATACATCATTGGGACGGGTAACCACTTCAAAAATACTATCAGCTTGATGTTGTTTCACATGTAACTTTGTTGGGAACAACACACGTAAGCGATGATCATCCATTTGATTATTCACTTTTGTTTCAAAGTCGATTTTTTTGCTGTCTTTTCTTAAAGTGATAACAGTTGTTACTTCTAACACACGCTTTTCTTTTGAACGACCTGCTTTACGGTGACGAAACTCAATGACCATCTGTTGTTCTTTTGCTAAACGTTCATCCGCAGCTACTGGGATCAATAATTCCTGGGTAACTTTTACTTGTGCTAATTCACTCGTATCAGTTACGACTTCTACGGTACTTTGATCAATTTCCTTTGATAAAATAGGTTGGTCATTTTCAGGCTGTTTGAAGATATATTCATTTCCAATATCCCCAACATCTTCGAATGTCAATAATTCATCTAGTTGTTTGCCCGTTGATTTGTCTTTCAACGTCAAGGTGCCATTCGATTTGATCTCTAGCCGAACTTGTTGATTTTCTAATACTCGTCCATCGTTTTGGATCATCGTCTCTTTTTCTTCTTTAGCTTTTCCTTCTATTAATACATACGTGTTCCAAGAAAAAGCTGGCATTTCGCTCACTGATAAAGTGACCGTGATTTTTCTCGCCATGTAAGGAATCCTAAACCGATCTTTTGGCAGATCATAATCAAACGTCACAAATGTTTCTGATAGTGATGCAGGGACTTCTTCACCATTGGATGTTTCTACATGATAGCTTTTTGGTGGTTGCTTTTCTAATTCTTCATATAATTTCTCAGGTATTCCTTCTGCAAAACATTTTCTTTCTAACTCAATCGTTATTTCTGCTTCACCAGTCTTTGCTGATCCAGCCGTGTTCATAACTAAGAAAGGATAGCTTTTTGCTGGTAAGCTGCTAGTGTCGATCGCTTGGGCAAGTTGTTTGATCGCTTCTTCTGCTAAATACTTCCCTACTTCATCTGCTTTTTCAAAACGTGTCATCATTTCTCGATGGACAGAATCAACCGAACACCCGCAAATACTGTCATGTGGATGATTTTGCATCAACGTTTTCCACGCATAATCTAATTGATCATGGGGGTATTTACCAGTAACTTCATAAGCCATCGTTGCTAATGGCTCAGCAATATTTTCAATTTGTCTTTGAACTTTAGTATTCCATTGTTTTAAATAGACACGTGCTGAAGCAGTATTCGCTAACGTATACCAGCCATCTGTTTCCTGACTGGTCAACTCTCCCTCAACGGAACCAAGTTCTTCTGGCAAGTCCTTTTGCACCGCTGCAAGATAATCGACAAAATTGGAATGGATAAATTCATACTCTGGATATAATTCATTCGCTAATTTGATTGCTGCTGTTACATCCTTTTGAACCGGTTGATGATCCACTCCATTCATCATCAACAGATGATCGGTTGATGCGTATTGCTCTGCATCTGCCAGCTTTTGGTCCCAAAAGGCTCTTGCTTTCTCTTTTTCAGCCGGGATCTCATTTCCATTACTGTACCAATTGGCAAACAGTAACCCAAAGATTTCTGTGCTATCTGGTCCTTTCCACCACATTTCAGAATATTGAGAAGAATAATTTTCTGCTTCCAAGACTTGATTATCAAAGCCAATTGGTTTTACGCCTCGTCCAAAAGCAGCAGCTGAAAGTCCTGCTTGTTTCATCATTTGTGGTGTTTGCCCCATATTTCCAAAAGTATCCGGGAAATAACCGAGCATCACAGGCGTTCCCCACTTCTTACTTTCTTCCATTCCAATCAACATATTACGGACATTCGCTTCTGAACTGATCAAGAAATCATCTTGTAAAATATAAAAAGGACCGATCCTTAATTTACCCGCATCAATTGCTCGTTGCACCGCTTCTTTCTTTTCTGGACGTACTTGTAAATAATCATCTAAGATAATCGTTTGTCCATCTAAATGGAAACTATTGAAATCTGGATCGGTTTCAAATAATTCCAAAAGATCATCCATCAATTCGACTAAACGCATATGATGCTGTTCATAAGCCATGTACCATTCACGATCCCAATGACTGTGTGAAATGATATATACTTTCTTTTTCATTTTATTCCTCCTATTTCGCTACTCGAATATCAAAGTAATCCATCACTAATTCACAAAACATCATGTTCGCCCAAGAGAACCATTCTCTGGTGTAGTTGTTTGGATCATCGACATCAAACCCCTCGTGCATCAAATGTGTACCAGCATCTGTCGCAACTAATAAATCTAAAATCCGCTTTTTCTCTTCTTTATCTTCAGTGGTCATCCCTTCCATCGCTAATGCAATCGGCCAGATGTAATTTTCTGGAGTGTGAGATGATCCGATCCCTTTTGCATATTTCCCTTCATAGAAGTAAGGGTTCTCTTTACTTAGTAACGTTTTTCTCGTTGCCAAATATTGTTCATCTGTGGTAGAACAGTAACCTAAATACGGAGCAGCAATCAAATTAGGTACATTACTGTCATCCATAATAGAAGCGTTTCCTAATCCATCAACTTCATAAGCATAGATGGTTTCTCCTTGTTGGTTTTTAGTCAACGCATGGTCTTCGATTCCTTTTTGGATATCTTCTTTTAAACGTTTGGCTTCTTCAAGGATTGCTTTACTACTTGTTTCTTCCGTGAGAATGTTCGTAAAGATTTCTTCAATATAACCCAGCACTACTACAGCAAACATATTTGAAGGAACGAGGTAGCCATATTGACACGCATCATCGCTTGGACGAAAACCAGACCAAGTCATTCCAGTTGGTGCAACTGTACTTCCACGCCCGTCGTTGACTAAGGTATCTTCTTTCCTCGTCGTATCTCTTTCGAAAGTATAAGGAGATTGATTGTGATCTTGTTCGGTTTTGAAGACATGTAAGGCTTTTTTGATTCCTTCAACAAACGAATCATTCAATTGGTCCGTTCGACCAGTGTTCTTATATAATAAGTAAGCTAATTGGATAGGATAACATAAGGAATCGATTTCATATTTACGCTCCCAGATCCAATCATTCATTTCAGTATGGTCACTTTGATGCCCCGCTCCATTTGCTTCTTCATTGAATGCGTTTGCATATGGATCGATGTTGATATATTCAAATTGTTTTTTGACAAGCCCACTAATCATCGAAGCTAAGTCTTCATCTTCTTTTGCAATGACTAAATATGGACGGACTTGAGCGGTGGAGTCACGCAACCACATCGCTGGAATATCACCAGTTAATAAGAAAGTCGTCCCGTCTTCATGTCTTTTGACTGTCGTTAACAATGTATTAGCAAAGGCAGCAGAGAAATTCGTTGCCCAATCTGCATGCTCTTCCCCACATTTTGCAGTAATTTCATCCATAAACTGTTGAACTGACTTTGGTATATCTTTATATGCCATTTATTTTCCTCTTTTCTTTATTGATATATCATAAGAGGATTATACCTCGTCGCTTTGCAATTGTCTACGCTTTCAAAATGAGATTTTTCTTATTTACTTTTAGTGGTTTTATGCTATGATCTTTATATGATATATCTTATAAGAAGGTGCTTTTATGAATCAACCACTATACCAACAAATCTTTCATGACTTACAACAAGCAATTGCTGATGGATCGTTACCTGTTGACAGCCAGGTACCTACCGAAAAGGAATTGTCCGCCAAGTATCAAGTGAGTCGAATCACTTCTAAACGTGCATTAACTGAATTAGAACAATTAGGTCTGATTTATCGTGTCAGAGGAAAAGGCAGTTTTGTCAAAGCAACGACTAGTGATCTTAATAGAAACGATGTGATTAAAAATAGTCGCATCCTGTTCCTACTTCCCTTTTTATCTGACCTTTCTGTCGGAGATTTTACAAAAGGACTAAATCCAGTGATGCAAGAAAATCAGTTAGAAGTCATGATGACGACTGTTGATTTTCTTGCAAACAAAACGGCGAAGGAAATCATGCAAGAATTTGACGGAATGATTTATTATGCGTTTGCGACCGATCAACATCTGGATCTGCTCTTTGAATTATCATTGAAACAATTCCCAGTTGTTGTTTTAGATAAAAAAATCTATGAACTTCCTTTTCCAACTGTCCTTTCAGATAATTTCCAAGGTGGTTCTTTGGCTACGGCTCATTTGATTTCAAAAGGGCATAAAAAGATTGCCTATCTTTTTGGTGAACAGGCGCATCCACAATCTGTCCGACAACGATACTTGGGTTACCTGGAAGCTTTGGACAAAGCCAATTTGCCGTTTCATACAACTTTAGATGCAAAAGGCACTACGATTGAAACGTTACTGACCTACATCAATGAACATCAGGTCACTGCGTTTGTCTGCGAAAACGATCTGGTAGCTATTCAAACGATGAATCATTTAAAACAACAAGGCTATCGTATCCCAGATGATTTTTCGATCGTTGGATTCGATGATATCCAAGCAGCCGCTTTAGTTGATCCACCATTAACAACGATTGCTCAAGATTTCCACCAACTAGGGGAACTTGCAGGAAATGCTTTGATCACTTGGCTCAAAACAAATAACATTCCCGAAGATACGAGCCAACCAGTCTCATTTATTAAACGACACTCAACAAAGGAGATTTAACATGAACATTCAACATATTGATACTCGTCACGGTACAGCCAATCAAGCGAACTTCTCAAATGGGAACTGCCAGCCTTATACTGGTGTTCCTTTTGGGATGAATTACTTTGCCCCACAGACAACTGATCAAAAAGGTAGCTGGTGGTTCCATCCTGACGATCACACCTTCCAAGGCTACCGTTTGACTCATCAGCCAAGTCCATGGATGGGTGACTTCAGCTATTTTGTCTTCACTCCGATCAATGGGTTATTACCTGAAAATACCCTGTTCCATGCACAAAGTTCGTATCGTCCAGAAGAAAGCACATTCTGTCCAACTCATTTAACGATCAACCAATTACGTGATGGTATTCGCTCCACGTTGATCCCTAGCATGTACGGTGGTGTCCTAACTATTGATTACTACAAAAATGAGAGCGGTTTACTTTTGTCGTTTCCTGGTAAACATCAATTAGTTCTAAAAGATCCCTATACGATTGAAGGACAAGTCACTCATTTTGCAGGCGCCGAAGATCCTGATTTTACGTTCTATTTTGTCTTACATTTTGAACAGCCAATCCAATCAAAGGAATTGTCACAGTTAGCAGCCGATGACGCTGGGTCGATTCCGATTTATTTTGGCGACGTAAAAAAACAAGTCATTCGTTTCGGTACTTCCTTCATCAGTTCTGAACAAGCTTTATTTAATCTAGAACAAGAGTTACATCAAACACCTGATGACTATTTGCTGAATAGTTCACAACAATGGCAAAACTATTTTGACCGAATCAAAGTCGAGCATCATGATCCGCAACAGTTACGGACGTTTTACCACAATCTCTACCGTGTATTTTTATTCCCACAAACGTTCTATGAAATCGACTCGACCGGACAAAAAATCCATTATGATACCACTAGTCGAAGTGTAAAACCAGGTGTACTTTATACCAATAATGGTTTTTGGGATACTTATAAAACAGTGTATCCACTTTACTCTTTGATTGCTGTCGAAAAATATGAAGAGATGCTTGAAGGCTTTTTGAACAGCTATCGTGAAACTGGCTTTTTACCAAAATGGCTTTCGCCAGATGAGCGTGGACTCATGCCAGGAACATTGATTGATGCAGTGATCGCTGATGCCTCGGTTAAGGGAATCCGTAAAGATTTAATGGCTGAATTTCTCAAAGCAATGAAAAAAGGTGCTACGATCCAAAGTGAAAAACAAAATTACGGACGTCAAGGAACGACTTATTATCTAAAATATGGTTATGTACCAAATACTTACCACGAATCAATCAACCACACCCTTGATTACGCTTATAGTGACTTTTGTATCAGCCAAGTAGCCACCGGTTTGAATGAAGCAGCAACCGCACAACACTATCAAAAGCAATCTTTCAATTATCAAAATGTCTTTGATCCGGAAACTGGCTTCATGCGTTCCAAAGATCCCGAAGGAAGATTCCGTACTCCGTTTTCTTCCACACGTTGGGGTCAGGATTATGCAGAAGGTAGCGCTTGGCAAAGTAGTTTTGCTGTTTACCATGATTTTGCTGGTTTGATCAATGCTCACGGTGGACCAGATCAATTTGAAGAAAAACTGATTGAATTATGTAACCAAGCACCGACTTTTGAAGTTGGCGGTTATGGTTTTGAGATCCATGAAATGAGTGAAATGGCAGCGATCGAGTTTGGACAAGTTGCCATCTCCAATCAACCAAGCTTCCACTATCCTTATTTATTCAGTTATATTGGTAAACCCGAAATGGCACAACCATTGATCAAACAATTGCTGACACAAACATTTGATGATACCCCGACCGGTTATCCAGGAGATGAAGACAATGGGAGCATGGCAGGTTGGTATATCTTTAATAGTTTAGGCTTTTATCCTGTCACGCCAGGAACAGGTGAATATGTCATCGGGATGCCTTTAATCGACAAAGCTGTGCTTACGTTGTCTAATGGTGAACATTTAACAATCGAAACAAGCCCTAATCACCCACAACAACAATTTATCCATGAGATCACAAGAAATGAAACTAGCTATCGCAAACTCTCCTTTACACATGAAGACTTGTTGACTGGTGGCACGATTGCTTATCAGTTGGGGATTGTTCCTAATCCTACAAAACACGACGCTGAAGACTTCCCTTTTTCTTTGACCAAATAAACAAGCTGACTTATTTGGTTATTCTATAAGACAAAACACCTTCTTTGAATTTCTTAGTCTCAAAG
>ERZ1034847.689-NODE-689-length-13007-cov-26.391523_pt1 | contig 13007 bp, 13 predicted proteins | sample MGYA00520633_ERZ1034847 | MGnify/ENA primary metagenome ERZ1034847 (study PRJEB33766, sample SAMN09781732) | gut metagenome | biome: gut microbiome | host: Homo sapiens | place: Madagascar | study: EMG produced TPA metagenomics assembly of the PRJNA485056 data... | reverse complement strand
TTGGCAAAGTAGTCTCCTTCTTCAACTCCTCAGCAGCTCCGTATGGTGCAATACTCGAAGTAAACACAATCTTCTTGATATTCCACTTCTCTGCAAACGCCACCACATTCTCAGCACCACGGATATTCGTCTCGAAATACTCATGATCTTCATGTCCAGGAGTACGATGCACGGCAGCAAAGTTGAAGATGACATCATCCTCTGTAGGAGTAAATGGCAAGTTCTCGATAGGCTTGCGGATATCATACTCTACGAAAGTAGATGCCAGTTTCTGTCCCCCACGCAAAGCAGGCTTGTAATCCTTCACCACAGGGTTAGGAGTTCCAGGCTTAACGATGTCGAGGTTATATACCTGAGCGTCAGGATAACGCTCCTTAATCAAGTTTGTAAGATGGGTACCGATAAAGCCGGTACCGCCAGTGATAATATAATTCATTAATCAATATTTATTCCGTTCTTCTTAAATTCCTCGTATTTCTCTTCAACGAACTCCTTGATTTCTCTTTTGAATCTTTCTTCAGAGAAACCTTCAGCCCATTTACGACAATCAGCAGGAGCAAATGGTTGCGATCCCATAGACTCAAACTTATTGACGGCTTCAACAATTGCTTCAGAAGTCTGTTCATTAAAGAACAAGCCAGTCTTGCCACCGTTTACTGTTTCAAGAGAACCACCATGTCCATACGCAATAACCGGAGTACCACAACTCTGAGCCTCGATAGGAATCATACCAAAATCTTCATCGGCAGCAAAGACAAAAGCCTTGGCATGCTGCATTTTGTCTTTCAATACATCAAATGGCTGATATCCCATCACGGTCACATTATCCTTGGCCAATTTACGATAAGCCTCCAGATTTGGACCACCACCTATCACTACCAGTTTCTTATCAGGCATCTGATTAAAAGCTTCAATGATGGTATCAATCTTCTTGTAAGCCACTAATCTACTACTAGCTAGATAATATTCCTGTTTATCATTACATAATTCAAAATTGGAGATATCAATGTTAGGATGGATAGTAGTCGCTTTTCTTCTATATGTTTTTCTGATGCGCTGACCCACATAATCAGAATTACTGATATAATAATCCACACGACTTCCTGCTATGGCATCAAACTGACGAATAGGATGAAGCATGAGACGAACTAACCAACTCTTGAATCCCTTATCCAAATGCGACTCTTCCAGATACTCATTATACATATCCCAACAATATCTTATAGGACTATGACAATAACAGATATGCAACTGGTCAGCCTTGGTCAGCACACCTTTCGCCACACAATGAGAAGAAGAGATTACAACATCATATCCTCTCAGATCGAATTGCTCAATGGCAAAAGGAAACAAAGGAAGATAGGCACGATGCTTCTTTGTTCCCAAAGGCATCTTCTGAATAAAGGATGTATGAACCTTTTCCCATGGAATACCAAGTTCATCACATACCTCTTTTTTTGCTACCAATGTATATATATCAGCATCTGGAAAAACATCCAGAATTGCTTTAACAACCTTGTCAGAGCCACCGACTGTGACAAGCCATTCTTGTACGATTGCAACTTTCATAAAAATATTATTAATTATCTACCTCCCATTAGCAAACTTGTCACCTTGGGAGATATACTTTTCAAAACATAAAAAAATCCGAGACATAACGCTATATCAACCACAATCAATGAAATATATGCAAAATCTCCAGTACCCAATATTTCAGAAAAGAATGGTTTTAAGAACTGCAACAACAAATCATGCAAGCAATAAATGAAGAAACTCGTTTCTGAAAGATTTCTTGTAAACTTACCATTTCCATAACCACATTTAATAAAATGCATTGTTAAGGAAAATATAGCACCTATTCCTAATATTATTCCAAACTGAAAATCCCAACAATTGGAATTCGATTGCATTAATAACGCATAAACAACATACACAGGATAAGCTATAATTAGATATTTGGTATATCGCTGTAGATTCTCAACGTGATAATCAGATATTCTTAAATAGCCACCTAATGAAAAAAAGTAAAATGCAATTCCTATACCTTTATTAAATGGTGGAATTTGAATAATCCACAATATGGTCATTATCAAAATAAGATAATACTTAGTATATTTAATCATATAAGCAATTATCGGTGAAATAACAACCATAATCATCAGATTTCTAACATACCAAAGAGGACCGTCAATAGGGCTACTGCCACCTCTTCCAGGAATATCTATTACCCAAAAGGAATGAAAGAAATCCGCAAAACTAAACCCAAATTGTATTGCATATATAATATATCCTATTAAATTCCAAAGTAGATATGGAACCAATAGTGACGATATACGTCTTTTTAACTTTGAGGTCCAAAGATCTTTTGTGAATTCTTGATCACCTTCTCTAAAAAAAAGATAACCAGAGATTATTAAAAAAATAGGTACTGATAATTTACCACATATACCACCTAACAAATTTTGTAAATTGCCCCCCCCCATATCTACTATGAATACATACGACACCTATTATCAAAGGAAAACGTAGGGCAGAAATTACAGAAGAATCTAATTTCGTTATCATAAGTTCATTACGTTTAAGAAAGGCTGACTCCATACTAAACTTCTAAAAAGTTGCTCAAAAAAATAAGCACAGAATTTCGCCTACCTTTTTCTAATTGTATATTTCAGACAAAAAGAGTTTTACTATTCTATCTTTGTATCTCTTCAAATCATATTTTTCGACACTAGCAAATGAAGCATTAGCCATATCAAGATATTTATCTTTGTCACGATATATTGAGTTAATTGCACAAGCTATAGCCTTTTCATCCTTAATAGGAACTAAAACACCATCCTTGCCATCCTCTACAAGTTCCGCCTGACCTCCAATGTTTGTAACAATAACAGGAAGACCAACACTTTTAGCTTCTAAAACAGACAGGGAATTTGCTTCTTGGATGATTGTCACGACAGCTATTACATCAATGTTATTGTATAGTTCTTCAAGAATATTGTTACAGAATCCCATAAATCTAACCTTAGAATTAGCATAACTTCTAAGTTTACTCTCTAAAGGACCACTTCCATAAACTCTCAATTCAATACCTTCATCAATATAATTTGCAGCTTTAACAAAGTATTCAAAGCCCTTAATACTAATTAAGCTACCAGCTACAGCTACAACAAACGGAGCATTAGCAAGATATTGTTGTTTCTGTCCTAAATCGTTAAAGTTAGGATTATACAGCAATTCTGTATTCTCTGACTTTACCGAATTAACAACAGCATGAGAACAACAAATTACTTTTTGAGCTTTTTTTGCCATCATCATATAAAGCGGATAATATAATCCAGAAGGATTTTCTACGAGATGAGCATGTAGAATAAAAGGTATACCATAAATAACTTTGAGCAAATATGCGTAAATTAAAGTTTTCTTATCTGTCGCATAAGTCATTACATCTTTCTTGCCTATTACAGATATGATGCTTCGCAAATTAGATACAGAATATAATAAAGAAAACAAAACCTCTATCATCCATGCCAATATCTTTATTCTATTTCTTGACGAGTAGCCTCTCATTGTTATAAAGGGGGCATTAGGGTAAAGAGATTGTACCATCTCCCTATAAACACTATTCTTGGCAAAATCGGCAAAAATCAAATTAAATTCTTCGCTTAAGATTTTGGCTATATTAAGACTCATTTTCTGTCCACCTCCATATCTACATTTGCCAGAATTTTCAAAGATTAAGATTTTTTTCATATTTCAAATATTTTTGAAGTATATGGATAAGTTTCTCCTGCATTACTATATATAAATACAAACCACCAATAAAAAACGACCAAGCTTAATATACTAAAAGCTAATATATTATTTTCTATTCTCCCTTTTTCATTCAATATTGCATAAGAAATATATGGAATATATAATATATAGTTATAGTATCCTATACGACCAAAAAATGCACTTTTTAATTGAAAAAGATTAAGCATAAATTCTATAACAAAAACTGTCATTATACTTGAATATGCAGAACCAAATTTGCTTCTTGACACAAATAGAGCATAAAGAAAACAGATTCGTAAAATAAACTCAGAAACAGAAAATGCAGCTTTAAAATTACCATTTTCGGAATATGCTTCCAATTTTCCAAGCCCCTGCAAAGAAGATATGCTGGACAACAATGATGAATACATCAAAAAGGCAACCCCTATTCCAATAATACAGATCAAATTTATTTTCAAATTTCTATAATAGAAGATTGGTATTAATATTGCCGATACAGCTGCGGATTTATGGAAACAAAAAGCAATAATGACAAAAACAAGAAACTTTATTAAATTTTGTCTCTTAACTTTATCGTTAACAAAACCTAATTCTGGCAACAAAAAAGTAAATCCTAGAAAAACGAAAGCCATACCGAGTGATTGTCTCATCATATTTAAGCCCATATTATAAAACAGAAAACAATAGAGCATAATTGACAACCATATAGGAACATAATGTCGGATTCTATAAAAACCTATATAGAAACATAACGTAATTATTATTTGTGTCAGTAATAATAATGTTGATAGTTGTCCATCATACAAATTCACCAACCATGCTAAAAACAAATATCCAGGTTCAATTAAACCATCAAATGAAAAAAAATCTGAAACATGAACTCCTTTAGTATATAACAAACTCTGTTGAGGATAAGCAAGTACATCTATTCCGATTGTTAAATCACGCCCCCACGCTAACATGCAAAGTGGGAACATAGAAGATAAGAGTCCTAAAAAATGCACTGTTTTATTTTTATCACAACAAGATATTGCCGCAATAAATATAGACACTATAAATACAAATAAATATATCATTTTACAGTTTGTAATTTTTTAACATCTCTATCATTCACTTTCCCCATGATTCTTGAAAGATATCGAGACCCAGAATCAAAGAAATCCATAATCAATCTTAAGATTGGTGTTTTTATTAAGTACTTCATAAACTGAAATACAAACAAAGAAATTTTAATCCTTCTTAAGTTAAACAAAGGGCCTAATCTATTCATCCAATACTTCTTTTTTACCTTATTATTTGCATATAATAGATTAACAACCTCTATAACCATAATTCTAGCCATAACATTATCTAAAGATAGTCTTGTACAAATAGAGCCTGATCGTACAGTACAGCAATAACCTATATAATCAACAAATTCTACAGTTTTAGCATACACGCCATAACATGCTGCAAAATATGCATCGTTCGAAGCTTTAACTTCTTGAAATTCAAAACCTTGCTTGAGAAATAATTCTTTCTTAAATATTTTGCCCCAAACAGAGTGATGCATATATCTCAATATATTCTCATCCTTAGTTTTTTTATACCGAAATGCAACATCTTCTCTATTATTTACTTTTTTTAAAGTATCTGACATAACAGAATCCGTATCAAAAACATAGAAATCTGCATTTGATTTAATCATATCTAAAAACTTTAAAAAAGCATTTTTATGAAAAAAATCATCTGCATCTGCAAACATAATCCATTTTCCATTAGAATTTCTTAAGCCTATATTTCTTGCAGAACCTGCGCCTTTTCCACTTTTGTCAAATATAACAAGAGTGTTTTCTCTATTTAAACCAGGAAAATCTTTATCCTGGGTTATTTCCTCTTTACTGTTATCATCTACTATAATAACTTCCACATTACTTAAAATTGGAATTGAATCTAAACATCTCTTTAGTTCTTGAGGAATATTTTTATGTGGTATAATTACAGAAATATCAATCATAATATTACTTTTTATGTGTCATGCAATAGAGTTTCGGGAATATAGCATAAGCATATTGCAACAAGATAACTTTAAATGCATATATCTTTGATATATGTTCATAGTTAAAATGAAATGTACGTCTTACATCACACTTTATTGAATATAATAATTCTAACCTTTTAGTTAAAGGTTTAGACATATCAATAAAAGGGGCTAAATCAGCATCATGTCTATCTGTTATACCTACAAACTTGTCGGTTGTTAAAATTATCACCCCAGCCTCAAGCGCTCTGCACCCATAATCCCAATCACCTCCAGAATGAATATAATAATCATTAATGATACCAATTTTATCTACCACTGTTTTGCTTATAAGAACTAGATTCCCATTAAGGAGAAAAGGTCTTGTATCACTCTTTGGACCTATAAGATTAAAATTCTTATCATAAGCGCCATAACTAATCACACCTCTTTTATCACAGAATAAACCTGCAACAATTATATTTTCATCTGCATTTTCTGCCTTACAAAAAATTTCCAATAAAGCATCATTATAGAGATTAGCATCATCATTAAACCATAAGTAAAAATCATAGTCATGAGTTTTGCTAGCAACATCCCAAGCTTTTCGCATTCCACCACTCCAATAAAGATTGCCATCTTCATTTATAATATGCACATCAGGAAACTGGGTCTTTACAGCATCAGGTGTACCATCAGTACAACCATCATTGGTCATATAAACATCGAAAGAATATTTATCTGCAACAGGTTTCATGGCAGCATACAATGTCTCCAAGCCTTTAATTGTAATATCCTTTCTATTAAATACCGTCAGTAAAACAGCTACTGTCTTTTTCATATTAATCTCTTCTAAAAATATCTCTAGTATATACTTTATCCTTTACATCATCAAGACAAGCATCATAGCGATTGGCAATGATAGCATGGCTCTGTGCCTTGAATGCTTCAAGGTTGTTCTCTATTCTGCTACCGAAGAAGGTGCTTCCTTCTTCCAATGTTGGCTCATAGATAATTACCTCTGCACCCTTTGCCTTGATACGCTTCATTATGCCTTGGATAGCTGACTGGCGGAAATTATCGCTGTTCGACTTCATGGTCAGGCGATAGACTCCAATCACACAGCTGTGCTCCTTGCTGGCATCATAGCTGTTGGCATCGGCATAGCTGTAATAGCCTGCCTTCTGAAGTACGGCATCAGCAATATAGTCCTTACGAGTACGGTTGCTCTCTACGATTGCTTCAATCAGGTTCTCTGGAACATCAGCATAGTTCGCCAAGAGCTGCTTGGTATCCTTTGGCAAGCAATAACCACCATAACCGAAGCTTGGGTTGTTGTAATGTGTGCCAATACGTGGGTCAAGGCCTACACCTTCAATGATTGCCTTGGTATCAAGACCTTTGACCTCGGCGTAAGTATCAAGCTCATTGAAGTAGCTTACACGCAAAGCCAAATATGTATTGGCAAAGAGCTTCACTGCTTCTGCTTCCTTCATACCCATAAAGAGCGTATCGATATTCTCCTTGATGGCACCTTCCTGAAGCAGAGCGGCAAAGGTCTTAGCTGCTTCTTTCAACATCTCGACATTGGTTACTGACTTGATAGCCTCGTTCTCCTCTGCAAACTCAGGGCGCTCGATAATCTTTGGATAGCCTACGATGATGCGGCTTGGGTAAAGGTTATCATAGAGTGCCTTGCTCTCACGAAGGAACTCTGGAGAGAAGAGGAGGTTGAACTTCTTCACGCCCTTCTTGGCATACTTTAAGTAGAGGTTGCGGGTGTAACCTACTGGGATGGTACTCTTGATGACCATCACTGCATCTGGGTTTACTTCCAATACCAAGTCGATTACTTCTTCTACGTGGGTAGTATCGAAGTAGTTCTTCACTGGGTCGTAGTTGGTTGGTGCAGCAATCACTACGAAGTCTGCATCTGCATAAGCTGACTTGCCATCGAGAGTTGCAGTTAAGTTCAATGGCTTCTCTGCCAAATACTTCTCAATATAATCGTCCTGGATAGGAGAAATCTTATTGTTGAGTTTCTCCACCTTTTCTGGGATTACATCTACTGCTGTTACATGATGGTGCTGAGACAATAGCGTTGCTATACTCAGACCTACATAGCCAGTACCGGCTACTGCTATTTCTAAATCTTTAAAATTATTCATATCATTAAATTAATCTTTATCAATAATAAAAAAATACAGATGACTATTTACTTTTTTGTTTTATATTTGCCGTGTTTAACTATTTAGCCCATATACCACTGGCAGTACCATTTATTATTTTAGAAACTTGACTCTTTGCTAAAATACCTTGTACAAGATAAACTAATGCAGGAACTAATACGATACCATTCAAGCCGAAAAGTTTTGCAGAAAAAGTAAATAACGGCCATGATATTGCTGCAAAAATAACATATGTTATCAATTGAATTCTCACTGTTCCTATACCATTTATTAAATACATATAGATATTACCCAAAGATTGATTCATTGCAAGAAACAACATCGTACAAGAAAGAGATAGTGGAATATAAACACTATCACCTATCCATAGTTCATAAAAAATCGGCGAAATAACAAGCATACATAAACCAACAAAAATCAAGGCATACCAGCAAAATTGTAACTTTTTTACCATAGACTTCATCCAAACAAAATCTTTTTTTGTATAAGCATCAGTAAATGCAGACCAAAAAGGTGTAACTAAAATATTAATTAACATATAGATTATATTAAAATATCTATTGGCAATATTGTATTGAGTTACCCCCAAAGGACCAATTTCTCTAGTTATAACTAAATTTACAACTTGGAATATAGCTATAAGACATAAATATATAGCAAAAAACTGAGATCCTAATCCCATGATTTCTCTAATTAGCTTCTTATTATATTTTGAAAAAGAAGGAATATATTGCTTATAACTCGTAAACTTAAAAAATATTATTGATGCTAATAACATTATCAAACATGGTATACCAGAATAAAATAAGGCCATGTTCAACAAACTACCTTCTGTAAATTTACCCATTAGAAATATGACAAGCAAAGAAACATATTGTCCAATTGCAGTTATAACAGAAGTATAACCAGGCTTTTGATCTGCCTGCAATAATGAAGAAAAAACATTAGCTACCATATTTACACAAGTAAACAATATAACAATGATAAAGACTTTAGATAATTCCTGCCTATAAGATATAGAAACATTCAATATTGAACTCCAATCTAAAAAAAGATTAATAATAAATATAAAAATAAATACCAAAAACACTATAGTACTAATAGTAATATAAGTTGTGCTTACCAATTGTTGTGCCAACAATATATTTCCTTTTGCTTTGGCCTCTGCAAATTTATTTCTAAAGCCATTACCTAAGCCTAAATCAAAGAATGTAACCCACCCTATTATTGAAGACAAAGCCAACCAAATACCATATTGTGTTGGATTTACATAATTAATAGTTAAGGGTACTAACAATAAAGAAGCTAATATACTTGCAACTCGCATTGATAAAGAAACACTTATATTTTTTGCAATATCTTTACTTCTACCACTTCGTTTACTATACCAAATTAACAACTTACTTTTTATTTCCATAAAAATATATTAAATCTATTCATATTAACACTTAAATTCATTGTATCTGATTTCTCCTCATCAAAGAACTTCTCTACTGCATACTGGTCGGTCAAGTCGATATCTTTGTGAATATGATCTACCAGATTGTTATAGCCTCTCTTTACCTTTGCAGGAGTAATATCCTTGCCTTCCACGACACTGCATCCTGGGCTCCGGAAATGATGCCATCGTGTCGCTCCGGGTTATTCTCAAAGCAGAATACCAATCGGGCGAGCATCTCAGGATCCATCTTAGGGAGTTTCACCGGCCATATCTTCTTGATCATATTACGGGTAGATGTAGAGAGTCCACATCTGTCACGTACATCAAAAATCGGATCCAATGAAATGGTAATCGCCCATCCCGGATGATATTGACTCACATAAGGCTGGTCTATCCATGTACCTGCCAAATCCAGTCGGGTAGGAATATCTGCATCTTGTGCCGTATTATCAGAAGTAGTCGATAAAGCCTTCTTCAAATCGGATGAGGAACGTGCCTTCAAACCTTCATGAGGTGTGCGCTGAAGTTCGACATACTCGATGCCTCTTTCTGCACATACCCTGCGTTTCTCAGCAGAACCGCCTTCTGCATTTACAATAAATACGTCGGGTTTTACCTTATCAAGTGTTGGGAGATAGTCGATGAATCCACTTCCCTCATTGATATACGCATCCTTCACCGCCTTGATATTCTTGACCATGAAGAGTCGTTCTTCCTGTGGGAACATCGGTTTGCGATGTTTGTACTCTAAATAGGTTGCATCGGAGCCGATGCCGACGTAGAGATCGCCATAATGTGAGGCTTGCTGGAAGAACTCAACATGCCCGGAGTGGAGTAAGTCGTAACATCCACTTACAAATACTTTTTTTGCCATTTATTATTAATATATTTATCCTTTTGTTTACCTTAAGTTAAACATCTGATGGAGGGATTGGGAATAATCCCAACACCCTTTTTCAGATGTCGTTTTTTGTGGGTGATTATGTAGCGCCCACACTACAAGCTACTTCTCTTATATATAATATCATTTTTCGAAAACCTATCCGTTCTTCCTTACCGTTAAGGAAGTGTTTGCTCTAAAATCATCCCGTCCTTCTTTACAATTAAAGAAGGCTCCACCTCTCACCCCTACCCTCTCTCCTCAGGAGCGAGGGAGGAAACCGCCCTACTCGGTGCTCGGGACCGCTACGCTCTAAGGTTGGCGGACCATCAAAGGTCTACGCCAGATTGTGCGGGATGGGACCGCCTGGAGTGGGCTGTTTACAACTCTCTATTCTTATACAAATCAACATTGATATAGAATGGAGTATTACAGTATTGTACCACTTACATCAGTAACACAGGACAATCCGCAGTTTCTATACTTCTTGTAGGATAAATTCCATACGAAATTTTCACCATTAAATCAGTGTTACAGACTGGACACGTAACATGCAACACATCATAACTTGCCATAATTCTGATTTTTCCAAATTCTTTAATTCTCTGTTTTTTTTCATGAGCAGACAAGAAGCTGACCATGCTTCTCGGCTAAGATATAGCCATCCAAGCCTGAAATTACTACCTTACCATCATAGTCCATCCGATGATACTCTTACATATAATTGTACTTTTTCAGATACACTTCTACCATAAGACTAAATTCTCGGTCTGGGCTAGCCCAGGCTCTTATCTCGTTTTTTTCACTATCAGTAAGCGAAACCCGACCTTCAGCCTCGCGAGTTTTGTTCTTAGAAAGAATCAAATCAGCAAGTTTTTGCAGGCATTTGCATCTTTTATATGTCAAAGCCTCATTATCCAGTTTAAACTTCCTGATTGTATCCAAACCCTTCTTAGAGCCATTATTGGCTTGGATTAACTCATTATCAAAAGTTATATGAGCCTGGATTTCAGCATCACTATCCTTACATGGATCCAAAACATCAGCTATCGGAATATCATTGTTATCAGGACGACCTTGATTACATTCCGGAGATGAGAGATAGAGATTACTCCATTCAAATGCTTTAGTTTTGTCTAATGCTACCTCCATCAAATGATCGACATTCTTTGGCTTGGCTATCAAACGTTCCTCACTGTAAAAGCATTTGTTGTAGGACATATTATTCAAAGTTGCCAAAATATCTTTATGACCATATTTACTGGAATCCGGTCTATTTTTACCACTAGCTAAAAAGTCAGCTAACCATTGGGCTTTCTTCTTCGTTAGTATTTCAGGCTCTGCCAATCTTTCAATATGTCTCATATCTGCTTAAGCTAACATACTAGTCAAATCCAAAAAGCCGAAATAAGAGGAGTTTAACTCTAACAGCTTCTTTTCGATCTTATTCTGCTCTTCCTTATTCCCTTCTTCTGCTGCTTTCTTTCTCTTTCTTAGCAAGTCTGCTATTTGAGTACCGAATGGTCCTACTTCTCCAAAAACCGCACCACTTAAGACTTCATCTACAGGAAGATTAGAATAGCTTTCAGTCACATCAAGTATCTCAGAATGATCAGTCCTTGAAACACAAACAAACACCTTCGAATTATCAACGGCGGTAACCACAAATGGTGAATGAGTAGTTACTATTAACTGAAGATTAGGAAAATACTTTTGGATTAAACCTATGATTTTGCGTTGCCATTTAGGATGCAAATGGTTCTCTATTTCATCTATAAGCAAAACACCATGAAGACGATTCACCTGTTCGATAGGTATATGCAATCTTTGACTGACAATATACATACGATAAAGAGTGCTGACAAAGTGATTGAAGAGTAACAAATTACCCATACTCAACTTATCCAAAGGCAACTCCTTACCTCTAACCTCAACCATTGGCATCATAGACTTCCTAGCCACATAGAGAAAATGACCGTCGGCTAAGCAATCAGAAAGCATAGATGCAAGCAAATCATAAAGATATTGTCCCTCTTGTCTTTCTTCTTCTTTATCGCTTCCTCGAAGATAATCCAGATTGCAGATAAATTGATTCACTTTCGAGTTTGCAAAAGTTTTCTGAAAAGGAGTATCCATCTGGGCTTTCGAATCAATAGTTGAGAGATTAGAGATTTTAAAGCTTCCAGTATCTAAGTCAGGACTCCAATAATCTACAATCCAATCAACCTTTTCTGCAGCTTCTTTATCTGTAATAATTTCATTCAACCGACTATCATTTGTTTTCACGCCCAAATATTCATACCCTGTCAAAGACTCTGACACAACATTCTTCTGGGTAGATTTCTCAAGATAGTCTAGGCTTATTTTGAAGTCGTCATGGTCAGCTACAATATCACGTTCCAGCTTGGTTGTTCCACTCAAGACCGTTCTTATTGCATCCAAGATTACAGATTTACCTGTACCATTTTCACCTGTGATTATAACAACAGGTAAAGGCAAGGATGAATCTTTCTTCAAAGCTTCAACCTGATCCTCTGCCAACAGTTCCATTTCACTATCCTGAAAAGGACCTATATTGTGTAGATATAATTTTGTTAATCTCATAATAATATTGCTTTAGCCATCTATATTTCCATACATACTCTGAATTGCCTTTATTAAAATGATTAGCCCCACCTGTCCCTCCCCAGCGGGAGGGTCCTTACCCTATACCCAAGCCCTAAA
>ERZ1034847.684-NODE-684-length-13080-cov-19.507639_pt1 | contig 13080 bp, 9 predicted proteins | sample MGYA00520633_ERZ1034847 | MGnify/ENA primary metagenome ERZ1034847 (study PRJEB33766, sample SAMN09781732) | gut metagenome | biome: gut microbiome | host: Homo sapiens | place: Madagascar | study: EMG produced TPA metagenomics assembly of the PRJNA485056 data set... | reverse complement strand
TCAGCGAGGCATATTTCGATGGTACCAATATCAAGATAGATGTTCCGATGCTCCGTACCACCTCCAATGGTAAGTTATCCGAAGACGAATTGCAAGCCCTGGAAGCAAAACTCTCGTTTTGGGCAGAGCAGTATCTTGCCAAGGAGCGTTTAATATATTGTCAGTCTAGCTCTCATGAAGAGAAATACTTTAAAAACATCCTTTTTAAGAATCCTATCAAAGGAACTAAGGTTTCTACCCTAGAGGATGCAATACATGCTGCCGACCTTTTGAGAAAACGATGGCATAGTGGTGATGGACCGATTTCCGGCGTTCTTCGATTATTAGAGCGAAAAGGCATTAAGATTTTATCAACAGAATTGCCTGATAACGTATGGGGTATGAGTACATGGGCAGATAAGAGGCATCCCCTGATTGTTCTCGATATGCGTCCGGAGAAAACAACAATAGAACGTCTCCGTTTTACGGCAGCGCATGAGTTAGCTCATCTGCTTCTTACCTTTCCTGCAAGTGCAGAGTTAGACGTAGAGAAGCGCTGTAATAAGTTTGCTGGCTTTTTCCTCTTTACCAAGCAGGCTTTAATCGAGGAAATGGGAAGTGAAAAGCGAGATGAGCTTATGCTTGAAGAAATGATAGACCTCAGGGAAGTATATGGCATATCGATAGCCGCCCAAGTACATGCAGCCTGGGATATCCGCATGATTTCCCGTGAACACTACGACTGGTGGTTTGATGAAAAAATCAAGAAGAACAGGCTGGAAGTTGGTTGGGGTAAATATGAATTTCCAGAGACAATAGGAAGAGAGAGGAGAATGGAAGCTAGAATAAGAAAATTATAAAAGTAAAAATGAAAATGGCAGAATTAATATCACATATATATCAAGATAATGTAGGGCATTGGATTATACAATCTAATGAGGAACATTCTGTTGGTGTAACTAGGCTTGCTTCTCGTTTCGCTGGTGAATTTGGTATGAGTGAATGGGGGAAAGTTTTGGGGCAGCTTCATGACAAGGGTAAGGAATCACATGCTTTTCAGCAGCATATTAAAAAAGAGAGTGGATATGAGCCTGATATTAAAGTTTGTGGTAATTATAACCATGCATTTATTGGTGGAGTTTTGGCACGAAAACTTTATGGTAAATCTGCTGAAATTTTCTTCGTTAATCAAATCGTGTCTCATCATACAGGCTTACATGATTATGATGAGATAGAAGGAATTCTTAATCAGGAGATTCCAACAGAAGTTAATATCAATATAGGAAAGGAAAAATTAAATGTACCTGCTTTCAAGATTCAAACTAATGATTTTCATCATTTAGCTCGTATGATGTTTTCGTGTTTGGTGGATGCTGACTTTCTTGATACAGAAGCTTTTATGGATAAAGAATCTTCTATGTTAAGACGTAATAAAGCTACGTTATATGAATTGTTGCCTTTACTCGAAAATAAACTGAAGAATTTGAAAGCTAAATCAGATAATTCTAATGTAAATGCTATAAGAAATCAAGTCCAACAGCAATGTATTAAAATGTCAGATACTGAAATCGGGTTTTATAGTTTGACGGTACCAACTGGTGGAGGAAAAACTTTGTCTTCTTTGGTATGGGCAATGAAGCATGCTATCAGAAATGGTCAGAAAAGAATTATTATAGCCATTCCATATACAAGTATCATTGTTCAGACAGCATCAGTTCTACGGAGCATCTTTGGAGAAGAGAATGTTTTGGAGCATCATAGTAATGTGGATCCTGAACATATTAAAGACGATAGACTTCAGGAGAAAATGAAGTTGGCGACAGAAAATTGGGACTATCCGATAATTGTAACGACTAATGTGCAATTATTTGAATCTATGTTTGGCAATAAGCCATCTGTTTGTAGGAAGCTCCACAATATAGTCAATAGTGTCATAATCTTAGATGAGGTGCAAACGCTTCCGATGGACTATCTTCAGCCTGTTGTGGATTCATTGAAAACGTATCATAAACTATTCAATGTTTCTTTCTTGTTCACTACGGCAAGTCAGCCCGTGTTAAGTGGACTTATTGAAGGCTGTAATCCGAAAGCTGCATTCAAAGGAATTGACCATATTACAGAAATCATTCCTTGTGAGTTTAAGTTGCATGACAAGTTGCGAAGGGTAAAGTTAAGTATCAATAACGAAGGAAGAACGTATGATGAGGTTGCTGAGATGTTGAGCAAGCATAAAAGAGTGCTTTGTATTGTGAATACACGTCGTGATGCGAAAGAACTCTATACACGTTTGCCGCAAGAAGGGATTACATTACATCTTTCAAAGATGATGTGTCCGGCACATATTAGCGAGACGTTAGAAAAACTCAAAAATACTCTAAAGGACGATACGAATGAAGTTATTCGTGTTGTCTCCACGCAATTGATAGAAGCTGGAGTTGATATAGATTTTCCTATTGTATATAGGCAAGAAGCTGGACTTGACTCTGTATTGCAAGCTGCCGGCCGATGTAATCGAGAAGGAAAGAATGGTTTGAGTACTACTTATGTCTTTTCTTTGTCTAAAGAGCATAATCTTCCTAAAGGAGAAATGCAGGCTGCAAATAATGCAAGATTAAGTCTTGGTACAGGGATAGATTGGTTTGCTCCAGATGTGATGACATCATATTTCAAGCAATTATATTGCAGAAAGGAATGTTTCGATGAAAAGAATATGAAGCATTATCTTTATAATCCTAAGGAAATATGTTTTGCTACTGCAGCAAAAGAGTTTCAGATGATAGTTGATAATGGTATCAATGTTATCGTCTGTTGGAGAAATAGTTTCGAGCTTATGCAACAATTATTGGAAAAGGGACCTTCATATATACTGATAAAGAAGCTGTCGAAGTATATGGTAAATATCAATAAGACAGATTTTAAGTCTTTGTTAGATATGGGTGTCGTTAGTGAGAAAAAAGAGGGACTCTTTGTTGTCGATTATAAACAGCAATATGATGAACATATAGGCTTGCGTATCGATAATAATTGGGCAAATAAATCGATTATTATTTAAATGGAAATGATATGGTAAAGAAAAATTCGATAAAGCTATTTGGGGATGATAAGATTCGTGCCATTTGGGATGATGATCAGGAAAAATGGTACTTTTCTATTGTTGACGTTATTGCAGTTTTGACTGAAAGTCCTAATCCTCAAACCTATTGGAGAGTCCTAAAGAAGCGACTTAAAGATGAGGGAAATGAAACCGTTACAAACTGTAACGCTTTGAAAATGCGTGCAGCTGATGGTAAAATGCGATTAACGGATGTTGCTGATACTGAGCAACTCTTGCGTATTATTCAATCCGTACCTTCTCCAAAGGCTGAACCTTTTAAAATGTGGCTTGCTAAAGTTGGAGCAGACAGACTGGATCAAATGCAAAATCCAGAATTAAGTATACAACAGGCCATGATAGACTACAAACGATTGGGATATTCGGACAATTGGATTAACCAACGTTTGAAAAGTATTGAGATACGCAAGGATTTGACAGACCAATGGAAGCTTCATAATGTAGAGGAAGGGGTACAGTATGCATCCTTAACAGATATGATCTATCAGGCTTGGGCTGGTAGGACAACAAAAGAATACAAACAGTATAAAGGTTTGAAAAAGGAAAATCTGCGTGACAATATGACCAACGAGGAACTTATTCTTAATATGCTTGCAGAACTCTCAACAACGAGCATTACTAAGGCAAAGAATCCTCAGACTTTAGATGAAAATAAGCAATGTGCTAAAGAAGGTGGTAATGTGGCGCGTGTTGCAAGAGAGGAACTCGAATCCAAAACAGGACGTCAAGTGGTTTCTCCACTTTCTGCAAAAAGATTCTTTGAGGCTCAGCAGCCAAAGAAAAGTTTGGAAGATAATAATAACGATAAGAAAGAAGAAAAATAGTAATATGATGGAATATACTGATAAAGAATATTGTTTGGAGGTGTGGGGCGATATGGCTTGTTTCACAAGACCCGAACTGAAAGTTGAACGTGTAAGCTATGATGTGATTACACCATCAGCTGCACGAGCTATATTCGAGGCTATATTTTGGAAGCCTGCCATTCATTGGCAGATAACCAAGATAGAGGTGTTGAAACCTATCAAATGGACTTCTGTAAGAAGAAATGAGGTGGGGGCGGTAGCTGGTAAATCTGTCATCTTTATAGAGGAAAAACGCCAGCAGAAAAATACTTTGCTTTTAAAAGATGTTGGTTATCGAATTTGGGCAAAGATGGAGTTCCGTTCTGTATCGAAACGAAAGGCTGAAGGTGATTTGTTTTCTCATGAGCCGGGTAAAGATGAGAATCCGATGAAATATTATCAGATGTTTGAGCGTAGAGCAAGCAAGGGACAATGTTTCAATCAGCCTTATCTTGGTACTCGTGAGTTCTCTGCCTCTTTCCGTCTCGTTAATCCTGATGATGAGGCATTGACTCCACCAATATCTGAAGAGCAAGGTGGTACTAAAGACTTAGGAATCATGCTCTATGATATGGATTTTGCTGATAAGAAGAACATCCAGCCAATGTTCTATCGTCCACAAATGAAAGATGGCGTAATTATTGTTCCACCAATTAATAGTGAGGAGATTTTAAAATGATACTAAAAGCGTTATATGATTATTATAATAGATGCGGTAATCTTCCAATGCCTGGTATGGAAGAAAAAGAGATAGGTTTCATTATAGTTCTTTCTAAAGAGGGAAGGTTTGTTCGCTTCGAAGATTGCCGTACGGGTAAGAGTCAGGCAAGAACATATCTTGTAAAGAAGCATGTAGGACGCTCAAGTGCAATAGTTGCTAATTATTTGTATGATAATAGTACTTATGTATTAGGGTATGCAGATATGGACAAAGAGGTTGATAAATGTAAAGAACAAGTTGACCTGTTGGAGAAGCAGGCTACCCAATCGGTAGCTGCTCAAAGTGCATACGAGAAAGCCAAAGAAGAACTGAAAGAATTAGAGAATAAACGTTCTATTAAAGAGCAAAGTTGTCTAGATGCTTTTAAAAACAAATTAATTTCAATTTTCCACTCCTATCCTGATAGTTATGAGTTGTCTTTAGTCTGTAAGTTCTACCAGCAAGATAAAGATGAAATTCTGTCCTCTATTAAACAAGATAGTTTGTGGAAAGATATAAAAAAGAACTTGTCAAAGAAGTATTCTACATTTTCATTTAGAATTGAGGGTGACTTAAAGATTATTGCAGAAAAAAGAGAACTCTTGCAATTGGATGAAGCTGAGGAGATGAATGGTGAAAAAGATATTTGTTTAATAACTGGAAATAGGGATGTTACTGTCGATACGACAACCGCAACAATGATTCCTGGAAGTCAGGCAACTGCAAAATTAGTTGCATTCCAGGTTAACTCTGGCTATGATTCCTATGGCAAGAAGAAATGTGGTAATGCTCCAATATCTAAAAAAGCAGAATTTGCCTATACCACTTCTCTTAACGCTATGTTGCAAAAAGGTTCTCACAATAAGTTTAGTGTAGGTAATCGAACTTTTGTCTTTTGGGCGTCCTCTAACAGCGAGGCAGCAGAACAGACTGAAGGTAGCCTCTTTGACCTATTGGGATATACTGAAGAAGAGGTTGATGATCCAAATGCTAAGATAGAGCAAGTGCGCAAAGTGTTTACGGCTATATATTCTGGAAGTTTGAAAACATCATTAGAAGACCATTTCTATATTCTTGGTTTGGCTCCAAATTCGGCAAGAATAGCCGTTGTATATTGGTCTGAATGTTCTCTGAAAGAATTTGCTGGAAAGATACTGTGTCATTTTAAAGATATGGAAATCAAAGATACTCGCAAAGATGGAAAACCTTATATGGCAATTGATAGTATGTTGTCTGCTGTAACACGCCATAGTAATGATGGGAAATGGAGAAATAATATCACTCCAAATCTCACAGAATCAATTGTTAAAAGTATCTTCCAAGGAACGCCATATCCATTCACTTTATTTTCTGCATGCATTCGCAGAATAAGAGCTGAATCTGGCAGCAAAGATGCAATTCGTATAGCTCGTATGGCAATCATCAAGGCATATCTCAATAGAACAAATAGTAATAATAAAAAAATAGAATTTATGTTGGACAAAAGTAACACTAATCAAGGCTACTTATGTGGTCGTCTTTTTGCAGTTCTTGATAAGATTCAAGAAGATACAAATGGAATTAGCAGCATACGTGAAAGATATATGAATGCTGCCAGTGCAACACCAGCTTCTGTGTTTGCAACAATTCTCAATCTTTCTTCACATCACATGGAGAAGTTGACGAATGAAGGTAAGAAAATCTTCTTTGAGAAGATGAAGCAGGAGATTATTGATAAGATTCCTGCATCGGGCTTCCCTGCACATCTTGATCTTCAAGACCAGGGTAGATTCTTTATAGGATACTACCATCAGAGACAAGAGTTCTTTACGAAGAAAGAGGAAGAGAATAAAGATTAAAATATTAACGTTAAAAAAATATATTATGGCTGAATTAAAAAATAAAATTGATTTCGTGTACATTTTTGATGTTCAGGATGGTAATCCTAATGGGGACCCAGATGCAGGTAATCTTCCTCGTGTGGATGCAGAGACAGGTATGGGCTTAGTTACTGATGTGTGCTTGAAGCGTAAGGTGCGCAACTATGTGCAGGTAGCAAAAAGTCTGGCTGATGGGTATGATATTTTTATCAAGGAGAAGGCCGTTCTCAACAATGAGATAGATAAGGCACATGATGACTCAGAAGTCAAGAGCGCAAAAGACAAAACAGCTGCTGCTCGTTTGTTTATGTGCAAAAACTATTATGATATTCGTACTTTTGGTGCAGTAATGTCTACAGGAAAGAATGCAGGACAGGTAAGAGGTCCTATTCAGCTTACTTTTGCTCGCTCTGTAGATTCAATTGCAACTGCTGAACATTCTATTACTCGAATGGCGGTCGCTACAGAAAATGAAGCAGAAAAGCAGAAAGGCGACAACAGAACTATGGGTCGCAAAGCAACAGTCCCTTATGGTCTCTATGTTTGTCATGGTTTTATCTCTGCTAATCTTGCAAAGCAAACTGGTTTTTCAGAGGAAGATCTTCAACTATTCTTTGATGCATTGAAGAACATGTTTGATGTTGACCGTTCTGCAGCAAGGGGTTTGATGAGTGCTCAGAAATTAATCGTATTCAAACATGATTCTATTTTGGGTAATGCACCAGCAAATAAATTGTTTGATTTGGTGAAGATTGAGAGAAATCCTGATACGAATCCGGATGCGGTACCAAGATCGTTTAACGATTATAAGGTTACAATAGATATGGACTCTGTCCCTAGCGGTGTAACAGTTGAAGAATTGATTTAGTATCATCATGTATACTGAAGACGAAATGCTCATGTTGTCGGGGATACAGCACTTTATGTTCTGCCCCCGACAATGGGCTTTGATTCATATCGAGCAACAATGGGCAGAAAATAAACTGACGACAGAAGGGCAGATTCTACACAAGAATGTAGATAATCCCTTCTATCGTCAGAAAAATGGTGATGTTATCACGCTTCGTTCCCTCCATATAGCCTCTAAAGAATTAGGACTATATGGTGTAACTGATGCTGTAGAACTTATTCCTGCTGATTCATCAGAAGATGCTATAACTCATAATCGCTACAAAGGATATTGGAAACCATACCCTGTGGAGTATAAAAGAGGTCATCATAAGCCTGATGAAAGAGATGAAGTACAATTGGCTGCCCAGGCAATGTGTCTCGAAGAAATGTATGGTATCCATATTCCATACGGTGCATTGTATTATGATGAAGTAAAACATAGAGAAACAGTCTCTATTTCTGAATCATTAAGAAGTACGACTGTTCAATGTGCCCGTCAGATGCATGAGGTATTTAAAAGCGGTATCTTGCCGAAAGCTAACAAACAGCACCATTGCAAGAATTGTTCTCTGGTAAATCTCTGCATGCCAGAAATGAGTGATTGTACTCTAGTATCAACCTATTTAAACAAGAATCTATATGAGGATATTACTTAATACATTATACGTGACCACACCTGAAGCCTATCTAAGTAAAGATGGGTTAAATGTTGTGGTATCTGTGAAGCAAAACGAGATATTCCGTATTCCTATCCATAATATAGAGCAAATTATTACTTTTGGTTATATGGGGGCAAGTCCAGGATTGATGAAACTGTGTGCAGATAATAATGTTTCTCTAACCTTCCTTTCACCACAAGGAAGATATATCAGCCGTTCGCAAGGTCCGACTAGGGGAAACGTTTTGCTGAGAAAAGCACAATATAAGAATTCTGATGAACCTAACTATGCTCTTCATCTCAGTAAACTTTTCATAGGAGGAAAAATCCAAAACTATCGTAATATCTTGCGTCGCTTTATTAGAGACAATGGAGATGATGAGGCTATAGAACGTGTTTGCGAGGAACTGCTTCGGTGCAAAAGAAGAGTTTTGAATGCTGAATCTATAGATAGTGTGAGAGGAATAGAAGGAGAAGCTGCCACTACTTATTTTGGTGTATTCTCACGCCTTCTTCTAAATCAGAAAGAAGATTTTGTATTTGAAGGTCGCAATCGTCGTCCACCAAAAGATGCGATTAATGCGATGTTATCTTTCGTATATACTCTTATATGTAATGATATGACATCGGCTTTGGAGACTGTTGGCTTAGACCCATACGTAGGGTTTATGCATACTTTAAGACCAGGGCGTGCGTCTTTATCTTTGGATATGATGGAGGAGTTGCGAGCATATTTGGGTGATAGATTGGTTCTATCTTTAATCAACAGAAAACAGATTACCATCAAAGATTTCATCAAGCAGGGTGACGAAGGTATCGTCATGACAGACTCGGGGCGTAAGATTATATTGTCTGCTTGGCAAAACAGAAAGAAGGAGCAGATTATTCATCCTTATTTAAATGAAAAGGTAAGTATAGGTCTTCTTCCTTATGTTCAAGCAATGTTGTTGGCGAGATTCATTCGTAAGGATATTGATGATTATCCAGTGTTTTTAATCAAGTAGTGTATGTTTGTATTGATTACTTATGATGTAAACATTACCTCGGCTCATGGTGCGAAACGTTTACGTAATGTAGCAAGGGCGTGTTTGAATTACGGAAAGAGAGTTCAAAACTCTGTTTTTGAGTGTATTTTGACGGAATCTCAGTTTTTCGTATTGAGGGACCTGTTGAAAGGGATTATTGATACCGAACAAGATAGTATTAGGTTCTATATTCTTGGGAAAAATTGGAAACGTAAAGTTGAAACATTGGGTAAGGATATTGGGCTTGACTTTACTGGTGAGCTTATCATTTAATGTATAAGGGTGCGAACCAATAGTGTTGCAAAATAACCTGTAGTTTCGCACCTTCTTAAAATCAGTTGCTTATAAATATTCTTCCTTTTATAATAATTTATGCGTAATTATTTTGCCATCTTTCGCAAAATCATTATCTTTGCATCTTGATATTCAGCCATTTGCTGAATATGCAGTCACACCCTTCGTGGGTGTGTGGATTGAAACTTACCAGTAGAAAAATTAATTTGGTCAAGTTGAGTCACACCCTTCGTGGGTGTGTGGATTGAAACAGAGCGGAGAGCATTTTCACAAGCAGGACACTTAGTCACACCCTTCGTGGGTGTGTGGATTGAAACACGGTCTCAATATCATCGATAGCCTTGCCCTGCTGTCACACCCTTCGTGGGTGTGTGGATTGAAACGAGGATCGCGCTGAAGCTATCGAGGCCGGCCGTGGTCACACCCTTCGTGGGTGTGTGGATTGAAACTCCTACCCAGTCTCCTATGCCTCTTCACAGATATGTCACACCCTTCGTGGGTGTGTGGATTGAAACTCCCACTCTCTGCCTACGAAGTATTCCTCCGTTAGTCACACCCTTCGTGGGTGTGTGGATTGAAACTTGCCATACTTGCGAAGGTCGGCAAGCGAAATCTGTCACACCCTTCGTGGGTGTGTGGATTGAAACATCAAAGAAGGGACTCTCTTTACCGTAGCGCTTGTCACACCCTTCGTGGGTGTGTGGATTGAAACTCACTACGTTGGGCAGCGTTACCTGGTCCACGGGTCACACCCTTCGTGGGTGTGTGGATTGAAACCTCGAATCCGAGGTTCAGCGATTGAGTGGAAAGCGTCACACCCTTCGTGGGTGTGTGGATTGAAACAGGATATTCAGCTGCATATCCTGAGAGGACTTTGTCACACCCTTCGTGGGTGTGTGGATTGAAACATAACTAGCCTTTTGAGCCTTATGAGACCCAAACGTCACACCCTTCGTGGGTGTGTGGATTGAAACCACAAGACACCAAAACACTCAATATCGATTGGACGTCACACCCTTCGTGGGTGTGTGGATTGAAACACGCATACCAACTAATATACAACCTGATGTATCAGTCACACCCTTCGTGGGTGTGTGGATTGAAACCTTAAAAGCATTATAAATCTTTGACAAATCAAAGTCACACCCTTCGTGGGTGTGTGGATTGAAACCAGTATACGATATGAATAGCATTTATCCCAAATAGTCACACCCTTCGTGGGTGTGTGGATTGAAACTTGTTAAAGATGTTTACACCATAAGAACTATAAGTCACACCCTTCGTGGGTGTGTGGATTGAAACTTGACTCCTACAAGAATAGTGCAAATGCCTCAGAGTCACACCCTTCGTGGGTGTGTGGATTGAAACTTATGTACTTTATAAAGGTCCCTTGCTTCATCCGTCACACCCTTCGTGGGTGTGTGGATTGAAACAAAGTCTCCCGATAGGCAACACAATACTATGAGTCACACCCTTCGTGGGTGTGTGGATTGAAACTGCTCGTAACTTGTTTACTGCTAAAATTGGTGAAGTCACACCCTTCGTGGGTGTGTGGATTGAAACTTTGTAGCGCAAGAAATCAGTATCATTATCAGCGTCACACCCTTCGTGGGTGTGTGGATTGAAACTCGCAAGCTGAGAAGCTATATCTGGGTAACAATCGTCACACCCTTCGTGGGTGTGTGGATTGAAACCCAGAGAGTGAACTTGACAAAGCATATCTTTATGTCACACCCTTCGTGGGTGTGTGGATTGAAACTACCTTGTCTTTTGTGTCCCTGCCCATTTTGTAGTCACACCCTTCGTGGGTGTGTGGATTGAAACCGGTCATCCGGAAGCGGAAGGAGCGAAAACTGCGGTCACACCCTTCGTGGGTGTGTGGATTGAAACATCAGATTTACGTGAATCGGCAGCACGAACATTTTGTCACACCCTTCGTGGGTGTGTGGATTGAAACCGCTTCCTCAATCTGTTTTTCACCCACGCTTTTGTCACACCCTTCGTGGGTGTGTGGATTGAAACAACAAATGCCCTGCCGATTATAGCCCCCTGCAAAGTCACACCCTTCGTGGGTGTGTGGATTGAAACAGATGTCCCAATGCAGGAGCGATGGCGGACGGTGGTCACACCCTTCGTGGGTGTGTGGATTGAAACACGCCTAAAGACGTATAGAAAGCCTTTCCCAACGTCACACCCTTCGTGGGTGTGTGGATTGAAACATCTTAGCCATGATTCATAATCCATTTAATCATGTCACACCCTTCGTGGGTGTGTGGATTGAAACTTAAGGGATGCATATAACAAATGCCCTGCCGTTTGTCACACCCTTCGTGGGTGTGTGGATTGAAACATACCAGAAGCACTAATATCAGACAGAAGAGATGTCACACCCTTCGTGGGTGTGTGGATTGAAACATTTGGTTCTCCTGAACACCTAACCGAAGAGATTGTCACACCCTTCGTGGGTGTGTGGATTGAAACTTTCAACTTTAAGTGGAATTGCAGGTGCGGTGTCTGTCACACCCTTCGTGGGTGTGTGGATTGAAACGATTCCGTGCGTGGTAGCAACTTCCACTGTGCCGTCACACCCTTTGTGGGTGTGTGGATTGAACTTGGTTACCTGCTTGTTACACCTTGTCCAAATAGGGGCACCTGCATAAACCTGTGTTTAGGCATAGATGTTAGTGGGTAGGGTGTCCAGTTCTATGTTCCAATATTAACTTACTTGTTTGAGAGCTTTGGTTCGTTTATAGTAAAATGATTGATCTGGTCGCAAATTGCGACTGGTTTAATAGCTTGAAGCTCTTTACGGCTCGTTCATATACATACACAGAACTTATATCCAACAACTCATCGCCCACCAGCTGATATCCGCTTGCACAACAGGTGTTGGGCGAGCGCATAACAGCTGATATGCAAGCGCACAACAGCTGATATGCGGCTGAAGATATAGGCTTCCCCGGCTTATAACATTAATCCTTCCGGCAACAAGTAAAGGTTACTCCGAAGACTTTTTACGTAAAACCGATGCTACAATGATAGTACTTACAAGTAACAGCGATAGTACTTACAAGCAACAGCGATAGTACTTACAAGGTGCAAAGACGTTACTGAGAGGTCGCCATGATGGTACTGATGAGGCGTAAAGCGGCTTGTAGCGCTTATTGCCTCACTATGGCACAACATTGCCCCTTACCAGGGCAATAACCTGCCATTGCCAGGCACAAAACGATACGTCGGGAGCTGGTAAAATAACCACTCGCTTTTTTACTCTTCACTCTTCACCAAATCGGCTTAAACCCCGATAAACACTGGGGGTGCGAGAGGTGAAGAGTTACGCACTACTCTTCACCACTCTTCACCACTCTTCACCCCTCTTCACCTTCGGATTGCGCACGGAATTGAAATGGTAGCTCGTCCTGTTCGGTCGGGGGGCTGAAACCACTTTTTTATGTCCCACAGATTTCACAGATTTTCCGTAAGCGGCTCCGCGTGAAGAGTGGTGAAGAGTGGCGTAAACTCTTCACACGTGCAAGTTCTTAAACTACAGGTGTTTATGACCTTCTGGTGAAGAGTGAAGAGTGTTTTTGAAAGTGGCTTGCTATTTTTATTTCTTAATCACCTTCAGAACCTGGTCGGCAAGGCTTCTCATTCCCTTGATTGTTGGGTGACCGTTCTTCTTGTCTATGTCATGAAGGGCGATGACCGGAACCTGAT
>ERZ1034847.675-NODE-675-length-13207-cov-6.268856_pt1 | contig 13207 bp, 5 predicted proteins | sample MGYA00520633_ERZ1034847 | MGnify/ENA primary metagenome ERZ1034847 (study PRJEB33766, sample SAMN09781732) | gut metagenome | biome: gut microbiome | host: Homo sapiens | place: Madagascar | study: EMG produced TPA metagenomics assembly of the PRJNA485056 data set... | reverse complement strand
CATTGATGCCGGCAATCTGGGGAGAACAGTATTATTTTCTGGGGCCGGTGTTCATCCTGCTGCTATTGCTGGCGGGTACCATGACATTTACCCATGTGATCCTGCGGAAAGTACTGGGCATGGAAAAGTGGACCGGCCTGGCAGCACAGGCAGTGATTACAGTGGCAGTCTTTATGTTTATTTATTCCGCACAGAGTGGCTTCTACTGGTATAACGGCGGAGTTCATTACGTGGGAATGCACGGCTTTGGATTGTTGATGTTGTCTGTGGCAATCTGCCTGGAGAGAGCAGAAGGAAGAACTGCTGCCGGGCTGCTATTTACGGCCTCGGTACTGCTTTCCATGATCACGGCCGGAAGCAATTTTGTCACGGCATTGCAGGGACTCTTATCGCTGTTGACGATTCTGTTTATAAGTGTGGTAGTGGAACACCGGAAAAAGGGACTGTGGCTGTTGCCTGCTACGCTGGTATACATTATAGGATTTGGGCTGAATGTAGCGGCACCGGGCAATTCCGTGCGGGCCCGCAGCTATGTCGGCTGGGGATACAGTCCCCTGGAGTCCATTGGCAGATCTTTTCTGGAAGGAGTAAAACATCTTCCAGAGTTTACGGGATCTATTGTTCTTATGGTAATGGTGATGCTGTTACCCCTGATCTGGCAGGCACTTAAGGAGACGAAGTATCGTTTCCGGTATCCGGGAGTCGTACTTCTGTGGTCCTTCTGCCTGTATGCCACCGGTTACACCCCAAGCCTGTATTCCCTCGGACATGCCGGATTGTCCAGAACTCTGAATGCGGTGAAGATCACATATTTATTGCTGTTGTTCCTGAACGAAATATACTGGTGTGGCTGGCTGCAGCAAAGACTGCAGAAGAAGGCATCAGGCAGCGCGGCAAGATGGCTGGCGAACTGGAACGGAGCCGCAGTGTGGTGGTTTTATGCGATTATGGGTCTGGAATTTATCATGATCTTTCAGGTGTCACCCAATCAGGCAGGACATTATTCGGCTTATGGGGCCTATTACTATGTGCATACCGGAGAAGCGTATAATTTCCATCAGGAATATCTGGAACGGGTGGAGAAGCTATTGGGAGATGAGGATGATGTACAGCTGCAACCTTATCACTACAAGCCCTGGTTTTTGTGCATGGGAGACCTCTCGGAGGATGAAAATAACGAGGCCAACCGTTCTCTGGCCATATGGTATGACAAAGACAGTGTAACGCTGATAAGCGAGGATTAAAATTGATGCAGGAAAAGAAAAAGCTGGCCATTGAAGTCGATAATGTCCAGAAGATCTATAAACTATATGATAAGCCCTCAGATCGGATGAAGGAGGCTTTCGGCTTCGGAAAAAAGACGAAGCATAAGCTTCACTATGCCCTGAAGGGTGTGGACATGAAGATCTATCAGGGAGAAACGGTGGGTATTATCGGTACCAACGGTTCCGGTAAATCCACGATCCTGAAGATCATCACCGGTGTATTGAATCCCACTTCGGGAAGAGTGCTGGTAAATGGCCGTATTTCCGCTCTGCTGGAGCTGGGTGCCGGATTCAATATGGAATATAACGGCATTGAAAATGTGTATCTGAACGGGACGATGATGGGATTTTCCGAGAAGGAGATCGAGGCAAAGCTTCCGGAGATCTTAAGTTTTGCGGATATCGGAGATTACGTCTATCAGCCGGTGAAGACTTATTCCAGCGGTATGTTCGTCCGGCTGGCCTTTGCGGTGGCCATTAATATCGAGCCGGAGATCCTGATCGTGGATGAGGCTCTGAGTGTCGGTGACGTATTTTTCCAGGCAAAATGTTATCATAAATTCGAAGAATTCAAGAAGATGGGCAAGACCATTGTGTTCGTCAGTCATGATCTGAGCAGTATCAGCAAATATTGTGACCGTGTATATCTGCTGAATCAGGGAAATATCCTGGGCGAAGGCAGTCCCAAGGCTATGATCGACACCTACAAGAGGGTATTGGTGGGACAGTATGACGGCCCGGAGAGTGTGGGAGAAGAGACTGCCAGTCTGCTGGATGATGAAGACCTGCAGAGAGCAGCTGCCCAAAAAGCAGATGAGAAGGGGACCGATGCTTCCCAGGCTTCCATGGAGGCCAAGGGGCAGAATCCCAATGCCTTGGAATACGGTACGAAGCAGGCACAGATTGAGGAATTTTACATTACGGATGACAGAGGGGTTCCCACCAATGCGATCCTGAAGGGCAGTATGTTTACCATCCATATGCGGGTTCGTTTTATGGATCATATTCCGGCCCCCATTTTTGCATTTTCTGTAAAAAACGTCATCGGTGTGGAGATCACCGGTACAAATACCATGATTGAAAAGGCTTTTCTGGACAGCGTGGAGCCGGGAGAGGTGAAAAATGTGACTTTTACCCAGAAGATGAACTTACAGGGTGGTGAGTATCTGCTGTCTCTGGGAGTGACCGGCTACAATCAGGATACCTTCGAGGTATATCACAGACTGTATGATGCCTTGAATATTACGGTGGTATCGGACAAGAACACCGTAGGATATTATGATATGGATTCCGAAACAAAAGTATGGGATGCGGAGGAGAAGTAAGGAATGACAGAGACCATCGGGAAGATCACACTGAATCTGGATAAATATCCCGGCGAGGATTATTATTGCGACGGCAGTGTGGAGGACGAGATCTTAGACATTGTAAAAAAATACAGTACGGTGGAATATGACAGGATCATTGCGGAGCGAAAGAGCTGGCCGATCCTGTATCATTTGTCTGCTCTCCGGGAAAATATCGTGGATTTCCTTCCCATACAGAAAACAGAGAAAGTGCTGGAAGTGGGCAGTGGATGCGGAGCCATCACGGGTGCACTGGCAAGAAAAGCCGGGGAAGTGACCTGTGTGGATCTCTCGAAGAAGCGCAGCCTGATCAACGCCTACCGCCACAGCGAATGTGAAAATGTGACGATCCATGTGGGCAATTTCACGAATGTGGAACCGGAACTTCCCGCAGACTATGACTATATCTGTCTGATCGGTGTTTTTGAGTACGGACAGGCTTACATAGGCGGCAAGACGCCTTACGAGGATTTCCTTAAGATCCTGCAGAAGCATCTGGCACCGGACGGCAGGATCGTGATTGCCATTGAGAACAAATACGGATTGAAATATTTTGCCGGATGCAAGGAAGATCATCTGGGCAGCTGGTTTTCCGGCATTGAAAATTATCCGGAGGGCGGTGTGGTACGCACGTTTTCCCGGAAAAAGCTGGAGCGCATTTTCGATGCCTGCGGTGTGGGAGAACGCAGTTTTTATTATCCGTATCCCGATTATAAATTTATGACCACAGTCTATTCCGATGCTTATCTTCCGGGACGTGGAGAGCTGTCCAACAATCTGCGGAATTTTGACCGGGACAGAATGCTGTTGTTCGATGAGAAGAGTGCTTTTGACGGAATTGTGGAGGAAGGATTGTTTTCCGTTTTTTCCAATTCCTATATGGCGGTGATCGGAGCACCTCTGGATCTGAAATATGCCAGATATTCCAATGACCGTGCGGAAAGCTTCCGGATCCGCACCGAGATCCTGCGGGACAAGGAAGGCTGTAAGACGGTCCGAAAATATCCGCTGACAAAAGAAGCGGAAGCCCATGTGCGTCATATGCCGGAGGCTTATGAAAAATTGAAGGAACGGTATGCGGGAAGCAGTCTGGATGTCAATGTCTGCCATCTGGGAGAAGAGAACGGCATACCTTATGCGGAATTTGAGTTCGTGCCGGGCAGACCGCTGTCGGAACTGATGGACGAGTGCCTGGACAGACAGGATGTGGAGGGATTTCACAACCTGTTTGCAGAATATCTGGAGAGAGTGGGCTACGGGGAGGATGTGCCGGTGGCGGACTTTGATCTGATCTTTGCCAATATTCTGGTGGATGGTGACCACTGGACACTGATTGATTATGAATGGACTTTTGACCGTCCCATAGAGACCAGAGCTCTGGCCTTCCGGGCTGTATACTGTTATGTACTGGAAGATGAAAGACGTAATGCACTGGAACTGGATCGTATTCTGGATCGTCTGGGCATCACGGAAAACGAAGCCAGACAGTACAGAGAGCAGGAGATGGAATTTCAGAAATATGTGACCGGACAGAAATTGTCCATGGGTGAGATCCGCAATCTCTTAGGCGGCGAAATTTATAAGCCCACGGAATGGATCGGACGGTTCCGTCAGACGGAGGGAGAACTCAGGGTACAGATCTATGAGGACAAGGGACAGGGATTTTCCGAAGAAAATTCCTATTTCCCGGAGAACGTCTATGCAGAGGAAAAACAGGCGGAATTTACGGTGAATTTCGATGGAAATGTCCATTATTTACGGCTGGATCCGGCCATGTGCGCCTGCGTGTGTAAAATCCGGGAGCTTACCATGAACGGACAGCCGGTTCCTGTGCAGGACAAAAAGATCGTTACCACCAATGGAAAAATCATAAAGTCCGCAGACGTTGCGGAGCATCCCAGCGTGGTATTTCCCACGGAGGATCCGAATCTGACGATCCGGGTGGATGCATTGGACAGAAAGGCAGAGAACATCCTGACTGTGAAAATGGAGATCGTGCAGATTCCCCTTGCTGTGGCAAGTGACATGGCGGGAGCGGTGAAAAAATTTTTCTAAGGAGACAGGAAACTTGAGCATTCGGACGTCAGTAAAGCAGATGCTTGTCAGACAACAGGATAAAAAGTATGAAGCAGAACTGGCAAAGCTGCGGGTGACCTACGCGCAATGGGCTGCGGAGCAGGAAAAAAAGATTGCGGAAACAGTGGTCACAGAGATCGGGGAAAGAGCCGGTCTTGCGGAATTCGTGATCTACAGGCAGCAGAAAGGACAGCTGGCGGAAAATGCTGTGGAGCGGATCAATGCGTATTTTGTGAAGCATCCGGAGACAGAGATCGTCTATGGAGATGAAGATCTGCTGTCAGAGAACGGAGAGCGTGTGATCCCCTGGTTCAAGCCTTGCTGGGCTCCGGATACCTACCGGGCTTTCTTCTATGTGGGAAGCGTCGTGGCAGTGCGGAGCAGACTGTTGCAGAAACTGGGGGAGCCCGGGGCTGTGACAGAAGGAGAGAGCACCGGCAGGGAAATAGTATTTTCGAAAGCGGAAGAGATCCGTCCCCTGATGGACCGGCTGTTTCTGGCGGCCGGTGGATTTGAGAGAGGCTGTCATACCATTGGACATCTGGAAGAAGTGCTGTTTCACGGCACTTTTGGTACTGCGGGAATCGGACTGCAGGGACCGGCAGAAACCAGCCGGGAGAAAGCGGAAGATGAGCAGAACCCCTGGGAAGAGTACCGGACGGCAGCGGAATCCGCAAAACTGTCCGTGGAACTGGCGGCCAAAGCGGCAGAGGAAGCCAGAGAACTGTTCGCCGGAGAGCTTAGGGTCTCTGTGATCATTCCTTCCAAAGATAATCCTTCCGTACTGGGAAAATGTCTGCGGTCGCTGACGCAACGCCCGGAGGGCAGTGTCCCGGTGGAAATCCTGCTGATAGATAACGGAAGTAACGAGGAAAACAGGAAAAAAACAGAACAGCTGGTGGAAGAAATCCGGACAGCTGGAACACCGATCCGGTATGTATATGAGCCTGCGGAGTTCAATTTTTCCACCATGTGTAATCGTGGCGCAGAACTGGCAGATGGCAAGCTGCTGCTGTTCTTAAATGATGATATTGAATTATGTGAGAATGACTGGCTGGATAAAATGGTGTCCAGAGCCTTGCAGCCTTATGTGGGCAGTGTGGGACTGAAACTTTATTATCCGGATTCCGTGAAGATCCAGCATGACGGCATTGTCAATCTGCCGGTGGGACCGGTGCATAAGCTACAGTTTATGGAGGATGACAGAAGCTACTATTTTGGACGGAACCGTTTTACACAGGATTGTGTGGCCGTGACGGGAGCCTGTCTCCTGATCCGGACAGAGGTGTTCCGGGAGGCCGGAGGATTCCGGGAAGTGTTGCGGGTAGCCTATAATGATGTGGAACTGGGCTTCCGGCTTCTGGAAATGGGATACTACAATGTGGTGTGGAACGACCGCTTTGCATATCACCATGAATCTCTCAGCCGGGGAAGCGATGAAAGTCCTGAGAAAATGCAGCGTCTGGTACAGGAGAGAGAACTGCTCTACCAGATGCATCCACAGTTCCGGGGAGAGGATCCTTTTTACCCTAAGGGGCTGAACCGGGAGGGACTGGACAGCCGTGTGGTTCCGGCATATCTGACAGATCGGAATGTTTTACAGGAGCCTTTCTGGAAAAGGGGACTTCCTGGCGGAGAGGAATTACAGAAGATCCGCAGGGATAACTGCCTGATGGCCAGAGTAGAGACAGCGGGACCGGAGCGGATCCAGGGATACAGTGTAATTCTGGGAGACGATAATGCCTGCTATGAAAAACATCTGTTGCTGATTCCCTGTGGGGAAACAGAAGGACAGGATGTGTGGTCCATGCAGTTGATGCCTGCCTACCGACAGGAACTGGAGGAAAATCTTCCGGATCAGAAAAATGTGGCATTGGGCGGCTTTTGTGTCCTCAGAGAAGGAGAACAACTGCCGGCGGGAAACTATACGATCGCTGTTCTTGTGGTGAATCGTGTCAGCAAGCTGAAACTTTGGAATACTACGGGAAAATATCTGACCGTAGAGCTTCCGGCAGCAAAAGAATAAAACAGATGCATGATCCGCTAAAATGCGGTGAAAGCATCACGGAGGAGACATATGTCAGAGAGCAACACCGAGATCAATTATAAGGAAGCCTACGAGAGAGAGCATGAAAAATGTGCGGATCTGGCGGACAAGATCGTAGTACTGGAATCGGAGAAGGAAGATCTGCAGTTCAAACTGGACCGAATCAAGAAAAATAAATTCTGGAAGGCTACAGGACCTGCCAGAAGTGTGATCCATTTTGCCCAGAGACAGAAGGAACGGCTGTCTCATTGCGGTGGTCCCAAAGATATTCTGCGGAAGATCCGTAACAAGAGTCACCAGAAGAGCCTGATGGAATCCTACGGTACCGGAAGCTTTCCCGATGCGGAGCAGAGGAAGAAAGAGGAAGAAACGGTATTCCCCTATATGCCGAAGATCAGTATTCTCGTGCCGTTGTGGAATAACAAGAGAGAGTTCCAGATACAGATGCTGGACTGCGTCATGAACCAGACCTATCAGAACTGGGAACTGTGTCTGGCGGACGGTTCCGATGCGGAACATGCTTACATCGAAGAACTCTGCAAGGAGTACGCGGCGAAATCAGATGGCCGTATTGTATATAAGCACCTGGACCATAACGGAGGTATTTCCTACAACACCAATGAGTGTTACAAGCTGGCCACCGGAGACTATATCGGACTGTTCGATCAGGATGACATTCTGCATCCTTCCGTATTGTATGCCTATGTCAAGGAAATCAATGAACAGGGTGCGGATTATCTGTACTGTGATGAGACCACCTTCCAGGAGGACAATATTAATAAAATGCTGACCATGCATTTTAAGCCGGATTATGCACCGGATAATCTGCGGGCCAACAATTATATCTGTCATTTCAGCGTCTTTTCCAGAAAACTTCTGGAAGGCGAGGAACTGTTCCGTACGGCTTTTGACGGTGCGCAGGACCACGATATGATCCTGCGTCTGACGGACAGAGCACAAAAGATCGTACATGTGCCCAGACTGATGTATTACTGGAGAAGCCATGCGGGCAGTACCGCCGCCAGTATTGACGCAAAGCCCTATGCCATCGAGGCGGCAAAGGGTGCCGTGGCGGATCATCTGAAAAAGCATGGATTCAAACATTTTCAGATCACCAGTACCAGAGCCTGTGCCACAATTTTCCGGATCCGCTATCAGATTCTGGGAGATCCGAAGATCTCCATCGTGATCGCCAACAAGGATCACGTGGAAGATCTGAAGAGATGTATTACTTCTATTCAGAAGAACAGCACCTGGAGCAACTACGAGATCATCGTGGTGGAGAACAACAGCACCACACCGGAAATCCGGGATTACTATTCCCAGCTGCTGGGATTGTCCGGCAATGATTCCTACGCAGAGAGATGCAAGCTGCATACCGTCTGCGGTCATGACGGCGGGATTCTGCACAGCGAGGACGGCCGGATCTCTGTGGTGACCTATCATGGTGACTTTAATTATTCTGCTGTAAATAATCTGGGAGTATCCTATGCCACCGGAGATTATATCCTTTTGCTGAACAATGATACGGAAGTGATCACTGCCAACTGGATGGAAGAGATGCTGATGTATGCACAGCGGGAAGATGTGGGTGCCGTAGGTGCAAAGCTGTATTATGCGGACAAGACGATCCAGCATGCCGGTGTAGTCATCGGACTGGGGGCACATCGCACCGCAGGACATACCCATTATCGTATTCCGGTACAGAACCTCGGCTACATGGGACGCCTGTGTTATACCCAGAATGCCACGGCAGTGACCGGAGCATGTCTGTTGGTGAAAAAGAGTCTGTATGAGCAGGTGGGAGGACTGGACGAGAGCTTTGTGATCTCTCTGAATGACGTGGATTTCTGCCTGAAACTGCGCAAACTGGGACTGCTGAATGTATGGACCCCTTTTGCGGAACTGTATCATTATGAATCTATTTCCAGAGGTCTGGATGATCAGGGAGAGAAGGCGGAGCGTTACAACAAAGAATCCGAGCATTTCCGTGAAAAATGGAAGGCAGAGCTGGAAGCAGGAGACCCCTATTACAACCCGAATTTCTCTCTGGATCGCAGTGACTATGCGCTGAGAGATCCGGTTAGCGGACGTTAAATTGCTCTTTTCAGTAAAGGTAATCTATGGTAGAATAATGGCGGAGAGCGTTTACTGAAGAAAGATAAAGATAGCGATAAAACAGGAGGATAGGAAAATGAGTTATATGGACGAACTGAATTTCTGGTTAAATGATGATTATTTTGACCAGAAGACCAAGGATGAACTTCTGGCAATCCGTAACAATGAAGCAGAAGTGGAAGATCGTTTTTACAAGGAACTGGAAGGTACCGGCGGCTTACGTGGTGTGATCGGTGCGGGAACCAACCGCATGAACGTATATACCGTTCGTAAGGCAACTCAGGGTCTTGCTAATTATATCATTAAGCGCGGCACCCAGAGCAAGGGTGTGGCTATCGCATTTGACTCCCGCCGCATGTCTCCCGAGTTTTCCGATGAGGCAGCAAGATGTCTGGCAGCCAATGGCATCAAGGCATACATTTTTGAATCTTTAAGACCTACCCCGGAACTGTCCTTTGCCCTTCGTACGCTGGGATGTACCGCAGGTATCGTAGTGACTGCAAGCCACAACCCTCCTGAGTACAACGGCTACAAAGTATACTGGGAGGACGGCGCACAGGTAACCGCTCCTATCGATAAGGACATCATCACCGAAGTACAGGCCATCAAGGATTATCATACCGTGAAGACCATGAGCAGAGAAGATGCGGAAAAAGCAGGCCTCTATCAGGTGATCGGTAAAGAGATCGATGACAAGTACATGGCTGAGCTGAAGAAGCAGATCATTCATCCCGATGTTATTCAGGAAATGGCTGATGACATCAAGATCGTATATACTCCGTTATGCGGTACCGGTAACAAGCCGGTAAGACGTATCCTGTCCGAGCTGGGATTTAAGCACGTCTATGTAGTTCCAGAACAGGAGAATCCGGATCCAAACTTCACCACACTGGATTACCCGAACCCTGAGGATCCCAAGGCATTTACATACGCACTGCGTCTGGCCAAGGAGAAGGATGCGGACATCGTTCTGGCAACCGATCCCGATGCAGACCGTCTGGGTGTGTATGCCAAGGATACCAAGACCGGCGAGTATGTGGCATTTACCGGTAACATGTCCGGTATGCTGATCGCAGAATATATCCTGAGAGAGAAGACTGCTACCGGCGCTATGCCCGAGAATCCCGCACTGGTAACCACCATCGTTACCACCAATATGACCAAGCCCATCACCGAAGCTTATGGTGTAAAGCTGATCGAAGTACTGACCGGCTTCAAGTTCATCGGTGAGCAGATCAAGTTCTTCGAGCAGACCGGCAGCAACAATTATGTATTCGGTCTGGAAGAGAGCTACGGCTGTCTGGCAGGTACTCATGCAAGAGATAAGGATGCAGTTGTAGCAGTTATGTGTCTGTGTGAAGTGGCGGCTTACTGCAAGAAGCACAACATGACTCTGTGGGATATGATGGTATCCATGTATGAGAAATACGGTTACTTCAAGGAGACCCAGTACACCATTACCATGAAGGGTATCGACGGTGCAAGACAGATCGCCGAGATCATGGATAAGCTTCGTAAGAATCCGCCCAAGGCATTCGGTGACCTGAAAGTGGAGAAATTCCGTGACTATCTGAACGATGTAGTCATCGACATGGAGAGCGGCGAGAAGACTACTACCGGACTTCCCAAGTCTAATGTCCTGTATTTTGAGCTTCCCGACAATGCATGGTGCTGCGCCCGTCCTTCCGGAACCGAGCCCAAGATCAAGTTCTACATGGGTGTTAAAGGTAACAGCATAGAGGATGCACAGGCCAAGGTAGAGAAGCTGACCGAGGATGTAAAGGCTGTACTGTAACCACCATGAGCAAATAGCATGCAAGTATGTTATTCAGGAAAGCTCTGGAAGAGCGATTTTGCGAATGGGGTTCTGAATAGTTAATGTTATTTTTAAGAGCGAATCGCCCGGGAAGGGCGATTTGCTCTTTTATAAAAGTGGAGGTATCCGTGGCAAAGCTGAACATAGCAAACCTTAAGAAAACTCTATATTATTTGCAACGCAACGGCCTGAGGGAAACCTGGATCTCTGTAAGGGAACGCCTGACAGAGACAGACCGCTATTTTTATGTGCCCTGTCCGGAAGAGGAACTGGAAAGGCAAAGTTGCAGAAAATGGGATAATCCGGTTACACTCAGCATTGTGGTGCCGTTGTACCGTACCCCGGAAATCTATCTGAACAGAATGATAACAAGCGTTATGCAACAGAGCTATCCTCACTGGGAACTGATTCTGGCGGATGCCACAGAGGATCACAGTGTGGAGGAGACGTTGACAAATCAGGGATTCCTGACAGAACGGCTCCTGGAAAATGCGGAAACTATTGCAGCGGATGCAAGGATCCACTATATACACCTTACGGAAAATGCCGGAATTGCGGCGAATACCAATCAGGCATTACCCTATGCAAGGGGAGAATATATCGGCCTGCTGGATCATGATGATGTATTGACACCGGATGCTCTGTATGAGATGGCAGATACTATTACCAAAGCAAATGACAGAGGTGTCAGAGTCGCATTCGCTTATTCGGATGAAGACAAATGCAACGGGGATGAGACAAAATATTACGATCCCAACCATAAAGAAGACTTTAATTACGATTTAATCCTGAGTAATAACTATATCTGCCATTTTCTGGTGATGGATGCAGATCTGATGAAGAAACTGGCATTCCGGCCAGAATGCGACGGTGCCCAGGACTATGATCTGGTGCTGCGGGCAGTGTCAGAGGTGCTGGCTGCAGATGGTCGCTCCGGGGAGGAGAGAATTCTTCATATTCCCAGAGTGCTGTATCACTGGAGATGCCATGAAGCATCTACAGCAGCCAATCCCCACAGCAAGAAATATGCTTACGAAGCGGGGCTGCGTGCACTGCAGGATCATGCGGCAGAGCGTGGGATCCCGGCAAAGGCAGAGGAGACCAGACATGTAGGATTTTATCGGTTACAATATACAGAGGTATTACAGGAGAGACCGGATGTGGCTGCCGTAGGTGGCAGAGTGCTGTCTGGGAAAAACCGCGGCAGGATCGCCGGCGGCAGAATGACTGCGGACGGAAAGGTGTTCTACGAGGGACTGCCGAAGGACTTTGGCGGTTATCTTCATCGGGCGGAGTTGTCCCAGGATGCAGAAGCGTTAGACCTTCGCTGCATCAGGATCCGGTCAGCTGACAGGGAATTGTTTGAAAAAATCGTGGGAGTGCCTTATACGGAAGTAGTAAGGGGTCCGGAACAACAGCCGGTATTTGACAGCTCCACACTGCCTGCCGGGGCAGATATCCGGCTTTTAAGTCTGCAATTATCGGAAGCATTACGAAAACGGGGAAGACTGCTGTATCTGCCGGAGTATCCGGAGAAATGGGAGAGACTATGAAGGAAGTAACCGTCGTTATACCCAATTACAACGGAATGAAATATTTACCGGAATGCATGGCTTCCCTGTGTCAGGGACAGGAAAATGCACCGGAATATGAAGTGCTGATCATAGACAATGGTTCTGCTGACGGGAGCGTGGAATATCTGGACAGCGAATGGTGTCGCAAAAAAGAGGCACCGGCAGAAGAGGGGGGGAAACCGCAGGTGCGTCTGATCGCTCTGCCGGAGAACACCGGCTTCTGTCATGCGGTGAATCTGGGAATCCGGGAGGCACGAAGCTCCTATGTGATCCTGTTGAACAACGATACCAGAGTAGAAGCTGGATTTGTGAAAGGACTGTATGATGCCATTCGGAAGGATGAAAAGATCTTTTCCGTCAGCGCCAAAATGCTTATGTGGGATAAGCCAGAGCTGCTGGATGATGCGGGAGACCGCTACTGCGTTCTGGGATGGGCATATTCCCGGGGAAAAGGCCGGCCTGCTGTGGATTATGACAAGAATGTCAGCATATTCTCAGCCTGTGGCGGAGCGGCAATTTACAGACGTCAGGTATTTGAGGAGATCGGCTATTTTGACGAAGCGCATTTTGCTTATCTGGAAGATCTGGATATCGGTTACCGTGCCCGGATCTACGGCTATGAGAACCGGTACGAGCCGACGGCATCCGTTCTGCATTACGGCAGTGCTTCTACGGGATCCCGCTACAATTCCCGGAAAACGGAACTTTCTTCTTCCAATAATATCTATGTCATCGGCAAAAATATGCCGCTACTACAGTGGATCCTGAATCTGCCGTTCTTTTTGCTTGGATTTGGCATAAAATTTCTGTTTTTTTGTAAGAAGAGAATGGGAAAACTATATTTAAAGGGATTGGCCGAAGGGTGGAAACGTACCGTGGGTCCTGTGGGAAAGCAGGCAAAAGTGCGCTTTCAATGGAGTCATCTATGGAATTATGTGAAGATTCAGTGGCAATTATACCTGAAT
>ERZ1034847.673-NODE-673-length-13219-cov-8.229262_pt1 | contig 13219 bp, 5 predicted proteins | sample MGYA00520633_ERZ1034847 | MGnify/ENA primary metagenome ERZ1034847 (study PRJEB33766, sample SAMN09781732) | gut metagenome | biome: gut microbiome | host: Homo sapiens | place: Madagascar | study: EMG produced TPA metagenomics assembly of the PRJNA485056 data set... | reverse complement strand
CGAGCAACCCGACCATCAGTATTCCATCGGTTGGAACTACACTCCAAAGAGCAATGGTCCGTGGATTCGTACCGGTTCTCTTGCCGGCACCTCTGCCATTGTCCTGAAGTACCCCGATGGTCAGTGCTGGATTCTCATCACCAACACCTCCACCTGGAAGGGTCACGGCTTCAGCAACGACACCGTGGCATTCTTTGAGAAGCTCCGCAAGCAGTTCATGGCAGATATGCCGAAGAAGGATTTGTTCATATAGAGTAAGGAAGAAAAAGTTGGTGCATAACAGATGGTCACCGCTCGCACAACACTTGATGTGCGAGCGCATATCAGCTGTTATGCAAGCGCACAACAGCTGTTGTGCGGCCGGAGATACTAAATAACTCAGAAATATATCCTGTCTTTTCCGACAATATATCTTTAATATACGAATAAAAGAGGGTGCATCATAAATTCATGATACACCCTCTTTTCGTTTTTTATCAACTATTATAAACTTGTCAAACCAAGCTTCTTCTATCTTACGGCAACCTTCAATCCCTTAGCCTGAGCACAGGACTGGGTGGATGCCTTTACGATATATACTCCGGATGGAACACGGAGAATCATTCTCTGCTTATCAGGCAACTGATAGCTGTGAACCTGCTTGCCATCCAAGGTAAATACCTCTACCCTACCCAACTTCTCACCATTCAGGGCAGATACAACAATCATGCCCGCAGCAGGTGAATAAACCTTCAACTGATTACTTTCAGCCTCAGCCTCAATCTGCTGGATACCGGTAGTACCACGAGTCTGTGTCAGGAAGTATCTGCCATGCTCATTTGCCTGAATGCTCACCTCATTGCCATCCTGCAGTTCGGTATACTGTCCGTTGGCAGCATCATAGAGATACAGCGGAGCATCGAGCTTGGCAACACCCTTGAAGTCGAGGTTTACCCTTTCGTTCTTCTCCCCATTCTCCATGATGACACCCATTGGCATCCATTCAATCTTAGGAGTAGCATTTACAGCCACAGCCTGAGAACCAGCCACGGTATAAACCTGCGGAACATCCTTGAGGTTCTGATCATACAAGAGTTCCACATCCTCCTGGTCATCATAGTCGGCAGAAGCCTCCGGACGCAAAGCGATGCGTGCCTTTGAAATCTGGCCGTTGGAATTCTCAGTCGTCGCTTCAATGCTCTTTACATAGTCAGATGCCATCAACAGGCCAGGAGTAATGGTGCGGTCAACACACATCGTAGAAGTGAACTTTACATTTTCTACCATTTCGCCTTCTTTCTTCTTGACAAAGAACGATTGGGTAGGCTGGATAGCGTAGTTCTTCTTATCCAATTCTGCATTGGAAATCGCCTTCACATCACCATTCTCTACAATCCAAATAGCCTTCTGCAAACCAGTATTGGCCTCGAAGAACTTAGCCATCGAGATAGAGCAGGTATATGGATTAGCCACGAGATAGAAGCCGCTGTTGTTATCATCTCCCAAGCTCTGAGTCTTCTCTGCGAGATGCTTCTCATCGTTATTGAAAGCAACGAGGAGCTTGCCATGGCCAGTGCTATTCTTATCTGAAGAAACTATAGCAGATACATCCGGCTTGGTTACATCTCCCTTCTTACTGCCAGAAGTCGTTGTTCCATCATAATCGAAATACTGATAGTTAGTATCTTCCTTTGGCAAACGGAGTATCGCATTTGGCAATGTAGTACCATCTGTTGGTCTCTTCGGCAAGAGCGCATTACCAGCCTTGATAGCGAAGCCACCAAATGTTCCATCTGCGGCATAGCTCTCATCCACCTTATTATATACATGGCTCCAATAGCCGAGATTGACATCAATATCGCTAGCCTCACCGTTTGGCGTATGCCATGCATTATGCTCACCATCAGAAGTGATTTCCTTCACATCGCTCTTCATCCAAGCTCTCTGATAAACCGGATACTTGCTCCGGCTATATACATTCGTATCAAACGTAATATCCGTAAATGCCTTGGTCTTCTGCTGACCATCACTTGCTGGCACATACATATCACCTGCGTAGATATACTGCAGAGGTGAAGCCATGGTGTACCACTTGTTTGGCTCCAGCTCTTTCTCTACCCAAGCCTTGTCATATACCAGATAGCACTGGTCGCGAAGCTCGCCTTGAGGCTTGAAGTAAATCTGATGACAGGTATTGCCATAGAACTTCTCGCACCCCAGATTGCCTTGTGCATCCAATCCCTTTTCAGTATCTGCTTCATTCCAGTAAGCCATGATGTCATACCGGATATACTTCGTAGCCTCATTACCCTTGCCATTGGTCAGCTTGGTAGCGATGCCATTGGTGCTACGGTAAACGATGTTACCGAGGTCAGGGAATGGCAAACCATTCAGATTACCGATAGTTACCTTGGTAAACTTCATTGGCACATAGCTGTTCAGCGTAGGAATATTTATAATATTCTCCGTACTTGCTGCCGCAGATGCGCTATTGCCATAAATCAGATAATCCGTATACTCTTTATCATACAGTTCTTCAGAAGAAGAGCGATGCCAGTTATCATCATTATTCCAGTTGGCATTCATACCGCCATCGGCAGTAGGAGTCCAGGTAATGAACTCCGGAACTATCTTCACCTTGAGATAAGACTCGCCTGGGCAGTTGGTAGTTCCCGCAGAAGCAGCTCTCTTCTCGAAAGCGAATCGGAGAACATAGTAGTATCCCTCGTGGAAATTAGCAACTGCATCATCTTCAAACTTGAGGTTGAGAGTAGCCTGAGTCGTTTTATTAAAAGCAGGCAGCTCTGCATTCTTCAATGTTGCAACCGTTTGATTCAACTTCTTTTCCCATAAAGGATCATTCGTAGATGCAACAATTACGCTCTTCGAATTAACAGCAGGGTCTTTACTATCATCAATGAAAGTAAGTGATTCAGTAATAGCTGTTCCATCACTCATCGTAGCACTATGAAGAGGTACCTTCAAATATCCCTTAGAAGCCTTCAACTTCTCCAACTGTGGCAAACCGATACGAAGCGAAGCCTCATAGCTGGCATCATTGAAAGGATAATCCACATCATTGAATCCGAAATTAAGCTTAGGACCATCCTTCATCACACGTAAATCTACCGGTATAGCTTCTGTACACAACAGATAGGTTGTACCATTGATTTCGTATGGAATATAGCCATCATTATTCTGATCTCCCTCAGGCTTCATATAGATTTTATGAGTTTCACCCAAAGGAAGCTTATCCTTGCTGATAGTGATTTCATTGCTTGCAGTTTCGTTCAGTTTATTGGTAGCTACTGTAGGATCACCAACATACCAGAAGAACTTAACATTATTCAATGTTATCTTACCACCATTATAAGGGTCAGTTGTTGTCAATTGTCCCTTGATCTTAACCTCATAGTTGCCTGCTTGATCGCAAGGAATCTTATAATCCGTTACGATATTGCCATCAATATCAGTAATGATTGGATGCTGGCTAACCATTTCGAACCAGTTACTATATACCGAGCAGATTTCTGCAGGTGAGCCCCAATTAGCTTCACCTGTCACTGGGTCAGGAGTTTCTGTAGCTACAGATACATAATACTTCTTACCTACTTCAAGCGGATAATATCTATTACTGATAACGATATAAGTTTCACCTTCACTGTCCTTCTCAATCATAGGAGTACCATCTATAGTATACTGATTGCAAGTTTCCTCAGAATCGAATACGTTAACAGTTCCATATTTATTACTCTTGTAAATAATATCCTTTGCCTCATCAGTTGCATGCTTCTGTATGGTCTGATAATAAGGATTACTCTCATCAGTACCTTCTAATGGCGTTCCATCCTCATTGACAAAACGGAAATAAATATTGGTATCTTCATGACCCAAAATTGCATTCAACGTCTCGTGGATAGCACGTATCTTCAGTTTGATGGTTCCAGTTGTAGCACCACCACATGCCGGCTTCTCCTGGAGCACCTGCACCTTGGCTGGTTCGATATAAATACGGATATCATCTACGGCATAGTCTGCACCATCAGTAATTTTACAATAGTTATCAATTACTACTCTAAAATCAGTATAATTCTCTACACCAGATTCCTTCTGGAGGACAATTTTACCATAAACCTGATACCATTTAGCTTTAACAGGATTCTCAACATTGGTTTTAAAATCACCCGAAGAGAAAGAATGAAGAAGCTTCTGGCTTTTTATATTACCATCTGTATCGTAATTCATACCATAGAGTTTAAACATAACCTGTGGAAGTACACCCGAGCCATTAGTCATATCTGCAACATTAGCAGAAAAGACCAGCTGCATACCCGTACAGAGGTCTGCCTTGAAATCAGCAGCGGCTATCTGACGACTCTCATCAGAAGCATCCACATAAAGGAAATGACCATACTGAGACCCATTCGTCATTTCATAAGTTCGATCATGCAATATACCGTTATCCCACCAAACATAATTATCCGTACCACCATTACCATTTCCAGAAATACCAGAAATATTAGCAGTTTTATAAAGTCCATAATCTCCATGAAGTGGGGAATGTCCAATACCACTATAACCACTAAGACCAGCATCATAGTCTATCAAATCACGATATACGAAGCTATAGGCACGGCGATCCCATCTTGATGGCAATCGGTCTTGGTTGTCATCTGGAGTTGTTGGGGCTGCCACCGTTTGCTCAACATCATCATCATCAAATGATATAGGTTTGGTTGCCATTTGATAATGCTCATCAAGATATGATATGGTTCTGTTATTATAGCCTGCAGCAGTTATCTGATCATGCGTCATTGGATGGAAATCCATAAAACGAACATCAAAGTTAGCTACAGGACACATCTGTGTATCTGAAGCTTTCAAATAAGCTACAACAAATACAGGAATACCTTTATCTATAACCGGCTTATCTTTATCATCAATAGCCGAGCCTTCTAAATTATACCATGTAGCATCATTCAATTTTTTTTCACTTAAATCAAGAAAGCGACCATCCCCAGATAACTCGCAATATTTTGATTTAGAAACATCATAAATACGCCATACAATAGAACCTCCGTACTGAGGAACAGATACATATTTTGACTTATCAAAATCAGCTTCAGTTATATCATTATTATATACAACTTTTTTCAAGCCATCAGGTGTCATCGGATAAAATGAGTATCGAGAAATATTATTCAATTGCAAACGCAATGTTGTTTCTGAGTTTTCATCCTTATAACCAAATGTAACCTTCTTATTATCTTCATAAGTATAATCACCATCATCATGATTGCACAATGCAGCCATGATATCTTCAGCAATCTTCTTTTTGGGAAGAATATGGAAGATATAACGAATAGACAAAGTTGGTTCATGGAGCAGATAAGTCCTTGACTCATCCATCCCGTCAACATATCTACTTACATCACAGGCAATAGCCTCCCCTTCCCATGAAGCGTCAACATGGGAAGTACTATAATTAACACCTATCAGTTTGCTAGTAGGACTTGCACCGATATTATTGGCGAATAATCCCCAATTTCCCTTCTTGAATAATTTAGTTTGTGTCGGATCACATACCTCAAGATGTTCTGATCCTTGATCAGTATTATAATTATACCAACGGAAATAACCACGAGGTTCTAGTACATTACCAGATCCATTATTATACCACTGGAATGGCAGGGATAAGAGAATCTGATGATTGTCTTCGTTTCCATCAACATAGTAATAATACTCCCATTCATGAGTCTTCTGATAGGTATGCCCATTCACCATATCCCAGTCCCCCTTCTTATTGGCGATACCTTCGTAATGCTTAAATGGAAGATTTTCTGGAGAAATAAGCGTTACATCAAACTTTACCTTCAAAGCAGGTTCATTGGTAACAAAACCATACTCAGTAGTAGGCAATGCATCAGAAATGACACAAGATAAAATGACGTCATTCAAATCCAAACCTAATGGTAAAGTAAAACGAGCCTTTAAAAGATTAGAATTGCTAGAAATATCATTACTCAAAGAGCCTGTCCAATATATTTTTTCTTGTTGTAACAAAGAACTATTATTACAAGACGCACCTTCGATAGGTGAACCATCTTTTTTACAAAGTGTCCAACGAACATAAAGGTTTGTAATATCAGCAAGTTTTTGCACACCCAATTTTTCCATTATAAAATCTGTACAATCAGAAGATGTTAAATCTATTGTTGTACTGGTATGATATAGAGACTTAACTGACATTACATTCTCTCCTGAAGGATCTTCTGATTTCACCAAATTAATTTTATCTAAATCCTCTTGACTCAAAATATTATATGTAATTTTGGCATCAATATGAGGCTCAACAATTATCAATTTATTAGAAATCTCTGGCATTTCAGAAGAAGCAGAAACTTGAATTGTATAGTCATTAATATTAGTCCCTGTAGGACAAGTAAAAGTATAATCTAAAGCTGAAGAAGAAACAGTTCCATTGTCACTCTTCGGATTTAAATAATATATACTTTTATTATTAAAATATGTCCAAGGATTACTCCAAGGATAGTTAGACAAATCTCTATTCGGAATATCAGGTGATATAGTAAAAGTTGAAGGATCTACAAATTTTCCGTTCTTATCAAAAATTGATATTCGAACATAAAGTGGCTTATCCTTCAAACTCAAATTTTCCCCATTAGTAGTCCAAAAGCCTGATTTAGAAAGATACTTAATAATGTTTGAAATTTTAACATTACCATTAGCAAGTTTATCATTATCTATTACAAACAAATCATTATATTCGCAAGGCTTAGAACTTGTATCAAATAAAGGAATATTGTCCAGAGAAAGAGCTGTAAAAGTAATTTTCTTTTCAGCAACAGATGTATCCAATTGTTTTAATTTCTCATCTGATGATGTCATAACCACTAGATGATAATTTACAGTATTACCATCTTTTGCAGATATCTTAACATTATCCCAAGAATTAAAATTATTATTAACTACAAGTACATTTCCATTAAGATTACCTGCCCAATAATCATAATTTATATCGACCTTCTCACCTGCAGAGTTTTCTATATACCACAAAGAATAATTGCCAGATGGGATTACACCATCAACGGCAACTTTTAAGCTCCCATTATCCAATAGAGCATACTTAGAAATCTCCGTTAATCCCCATATAGTATTTGGCAGCAATGCAAGCATTGCTACCAACATATATTTCATTACACTATTAAAAATCTTAGACTTAAACATAAGCTTCAATGTTTTTTAATATTAGTATTATTGTTTTGTTCTGAAATAGTAACTCTGTCTCGTATATTTACGAGCAGCATAGCTGCTTAAATCCTTGGTGAAAAGTATCTTGTATGTTAGATACTTGCTCGTTTCACCTGGCACAGGAACGGTGACCTCGTAGAGGGCACTCTGCTTGTCGGCAGCATCATCATTGAAGGTACCTTCAAAATAGCCGGTGGTTGTATTCCATGATGGAAGGGTTTTAAAAACCAGCTTGGCATTCGTTTCGGCAGCAGCGGCATCTGCCATACCTTCGGGGATTAACTCCCATTTTACATTGTTATAGTCGATGGTTCCAGACACATCGGAGTCGACACTCGCATTCACTACCTTTGGCTGGATATGGAATTCCTCTTCCGGGTAATAACAGGTGTAGGAAAGAGTGGTTCCGTTATCTGTTATGGATGGATATAGACCGATGGCTGTGAAGGACTGAACATCAAACTTCAACTTATAATCATCTAAAGAGATTGGTAGAATGTGATGGTCGTTGCGAGCTATCGTTGTCCAATCCTTGAACAAGGCGTAACGCTTGACTCCTGCTGAAGTATTCAGGTTGATGATGAAATACTTGGAAGTATTGCCCGCTGCGCTTTCATTCACATAGAACGAAATCTCATTCTCTGGCTTATAAGTATCAGTACTTGCAGGTATCGTCTTTGGTGAAGACAGCTTATAAGTATAATTCTCCGTTGTAGCCTGCCCTACCAGATTCGGAATACATTTAACCTCATCTTCATTTGCACCAGTTAGGCTAGATGAACCAGTAGTACCAGAGGTTCCTGAAGCATCCGAATGCTTTGGCAACAACATGATATTACCATCTTTATTGACATCAGTTGAAGAATTTGAAGTTACATCATTCAACGTAATGTCCTTGATCACTAAAGGAGTAGAACTTGGATTCTTGAACTTTAATGTAATCTTCGCCAGCATTCTTACTACCCAAAGTTCGTTTTTATCAGTCTTACCGGAAGCATCTACCGTTACTTCCTGCTTATTGCTCATAGGAATACCTTTGCAGTCTGGGTCATTCACATTGAATCCATTGCCATTCATCTTCCACTTCATGTTGTCGAAATGAACTTCTGCACCTTTAAAGATGCCTAGCTCGGTGGAAGTAAGATTGGCAAAGGAATAAACCTGGTAGGTAGCAACCTCTTTAGGAAGATCTGTTATCGTAACATCATCTTTAATGCGATTATTAGCCAATACATCCGTATTCTCTGCAAAAGAAACAACCTTGTTGTCTTTCACAAAGGCTACTACCCAGCTCTTCATGTTTTCTGCATCTACGCCATCATTCCATGACAAACTAGCTCTGGTTCCGGAAGAAGGAGCTGTAGAAAGAGTCATGTGGACGGTAATCTTGTCGCCTGGGTTATCGCCTCCACTGTCTCCCTGTATAGGGTCAGCACTATCTGTGGAGCAAGCCGTCATAAAGGCTAGCACCATCAGAATCAATGCCGTATGTATCGTTTTAATCGTTTTCATTGTTTTGAAAGTTTAAGTTCAAACTATACTTTCTGTTTATCTGTTTGTTTCGTTTTTACATTGTAGTCTCATCGTGAGTATAGGTTGCCCATTTTCTCACGTTGATTGTCAGCTTCAAACCTTTAGACTTTCCTTCAACACCATCTACCTTTACCTGATAGATGTTGTTGCGAACAACACCAAAATGCATCGGGTCAGAGATGGTTCCACTTCCTGAAGGGTCGCTATGACGGAGCGTATAGGTATATTCCTTATCTGTTCCTGTAGAACCAGCTTTAGGCTGTTTCTTGATTGCATCCCAGTCGGAAGTCTCGAAATACTTGCCTTTAAAGATAAGGCCTGTAGAATGCCCCTCGTCATTATCGGTGGTCGTATTCTCCATCACATAATCGAGGATGTAAGATGCTTCTCCTACAGCCGTACTGGTAGAAGTTGTATTCTTTACATTATATAGAGATGTAGGACCTTCAGCATTACTCAGAGTTAGACCTGTGCGATCCTTTGTCCAAGGACAAACCACATAATTAGTTGCTTTATTGTCTGCATCTTTGTCTTCTAATCCGAAATAAGTAACAGAAGATACATCTTTATCTGAAGAAACTCGCTTAATCAGGTATTCTCCTGATGTCATAACCTTGCTAGGAGTAACAGATTCGAGCTTAAAACCGCCTATAACATTCGTACCATCCATTACGTTATAATAATAACCTTTATCTGTATCAACATAAGTAGCATTTGGAATGATGTCGATACGGGCAGCCAGGCGCTCGATGTTTACATCTACCACATAAGGATCTGACTCGGTTCCAGTTCCACTACCGGATTTTCCGGAGAAATCAATCTTTGCATCTTTCTTTGATGACATGACAAAATCAGTGAAATTGGCGATATCAACATTGCGGGTGCAAACCTTATCCATTTGCATATCTCTGATTTCGCTTATCTTCTTTCCTTTACATCTGGAAGTCATGTCACCAGCATTGGCGATAACCAAAACATGATAGTTTTTACCAACAATGACCGGATCTATTTCTCTTGGACCGGTAGAATAAGTTACATTACCGCCAGACGAAGGAGTAGAAGCAGTTAAACCGGTAAATGTATATACATAATCTATTTTTGCATCAGCTTCCGCTATGTCCTTTTTATCAGATTCATATAGTAAGACGGTAAGAGAATTGACTTCATTTTCATGATTGATTCCTTGTTCTCTTCCATTTCCATCTTCACCTCCTTGAGGTTCTTTATCTGCCCTACTCGCTCGTGTATCTCCACTACCTTCCACCGTTACCTTTACCTGCAGATATGCCTTCATATCTTTGCTTGGCAGAGGCAAATCACTAGTAGTGTCGCTCGCACAGGATGCGAACGACATAACCAGCAAAAGGGCTAGCAATGAGAGGGTTATTGTATTTATCTTAAACATACACTTTCTTTTTTGAATCGGCTTATGGGAAGCCGGGTAGGACATATTAATTGAGTTCTTCGAACTGGATGCGCTTGCTCCAACTCAGTACATTCACGCTGATGGTTATGTAGCAATACTTGAGCTTGCCACCCTGGATAAAGAACTGAAGTTTGTAATCGTAGGCACGGTCTAGGAATTCCTGTGCACTGTAACTGTACTCCTCGCTGGTGCGAAGACGACTCAAGAGGTCAGGAAGATTTACATTTACTACTGTATTTCCGGTCTCTTTACTCTTGATGAGGAGATGACCGTCCTGTTTGTAATCATCGTGCTTCAGAATGCGGGAAGTCATGAAGTCGGCATGAGCAATCTTGCCCTGCTCGGTTTCATCCACCGTATTCCATGTAGCATGAGGGGTATAAACCACCTTACGGCTTTCGTCGAGAGAGTTGTCCCAAAGGATGCGGGCATTATGATCCTCAATGGTCATTGTGTAGTCGTTGACATCCATATCCTGGGGAGAGTCAAGGTCACGCAGCGCCACATTGATTTTCTTGGTATCACGCACCAGAGGGATGGTTGCATAGGCTGCTTCAGAGGAAGAAACCTCTACGGATTCGAGCATCTTGCCATGCCAAAGGGTGTCCAATGGCATGGCATGATTCTCAACTTCATCATAATCACCACGGCTCTGATGGTCGAGGTTCACCTCCAACTTCTTGATATTGTCGCCCTTAGCCAGTTCTGTACGAACGAACTTGGCGCGACCGGATTGCAGTTGGTCAGCATAAGCATTCTGTCCTGCGAGAGCAAGGAACTGATATTTGCCAGGCTGTAGGTTCTCGACGTGCATTACATAATTTGGGTCTTTGAGAGGCGATGATAGCGCAGAATTCGTCTCGGTCTGTTGAGTTATATAGTTTCCGTTCTCGTCGAATACATACAGCGTTACCTGTCCAACATGGTCGTTGAACATGTCGGCACGCTGGAGGTTGTAATCATACTTAAATTTCACATATACACCATTAGGGCAGTCGCTGTAGTCCTGGTGCCACATATCGTTGCACGAGGTGACGACTGTCAGTGTCATGGCAGCAGCCATGACACCCTTCAACCATTTATTTATCTTCTGCGCTATCATATCGCTAATCAATTATTGTTTTCTATATTTTATCTTTTATCAAATTACTCACCGAGAGTTGCGCTCTGTTTACGCGTTGCCCAAGAGAGGACGTTAATCTTGACAGAGATGTATGCAGCCAATTCATCATCAGTATCACCAGTAACCTCAGGAACTACAGGGGAACCAAGTTTCTTGATACCTTGAACATCAATATTATACCAGTTATTACGGAGTACACCATAACGACCGAGATAATTTTCAGCCTGATGAGTTGATGGATATGCACCTGTATTTACTGTAGGTAATGGATTCTCTGAACTCTTCCATGGAGTCAAGTCGTCACCAAAATGCTTAATTCTTACAGGATAGTATGAAATACCATTCTCATAAGTAGCAACCTTGATACCATCCATTATTGCCTGAATTTTAGTATCAACTGCAGGAAGAGTGGTATATTTGCCTGCACTTGTAGCTTTTATGGTAATAGTCGGCTTGTTGTTACCAGCGCTGGTAATATCAGCAACATCCAAATCGCCTTCACCGATAGACTCACCAGTTTTCAAATCTTTATTAATCCATGCTTGTACATCAGTATTGTTCAAGAATGCGCTCTTAACAGCCTTCTTCATACCGTCCGCATCGAGAAGATCCTTCTCGTTATCATTAACGACATAGAAAGTTGAACCAGAACCGATCTTAGCAGCAACAATGACACGTGTAGTTACATCTTGATTCTGTTGACCTACTGTGAATGTATTTTCTAAGCAATAGTCATGATCACTAAGGCTCTTCAAGGTAGCAGGCACAGAATTGCCAATCGTATTGAAATCATTAGCCAAGACAGTTGGTTTAGCAGCGTAGTTAGGGTCTTGTGCCCAATAGGTACGATACAGACTAACCCCAGTTTCCATTGGATCATCACCGACAAAACGATAAGGCTTTGTAGGAACAGTTGAAGTAGTCTTCAATGAGAGCCAATCTGAAGAATTTGAAGTATTTCTCAAATAATAGGTTTTCTTATTGGTATTATCCAATACCCAACCCTCAACAGAATATGATACAGTTGGAGCATCATCCAAATTGCCTGTAGCTTTTGAAGCTGTAACATCTACCTTGGCCAATGCACGCTCTACATAAATAGATGCAGAAGAATTAGCCTTAGCCAAAGCCTCTGTAGCATAGATATGATCCTTATCTATCATAGAAGCGACACTGATGGTTGCACTAGAAGGGTCATCAGCACCACCTTTTGCACTTGCCAAAGGAGCATTCATCATCAAGAAACCTGTTGTTTTAAAATCAGAAGCATTCTTGGTCAATTCCAAATTTTGCAAATCTGAGATTTTCTTAGTTGGAGGAAAATCTACACCATTTACCTTTAAAGTAGCAGTAGCATTATCAACAGCAAGTGTTCCATTGTCATTCAATACAACAATAGCATAGAAACTATTAGTACCACTACTTAAGCCATTATTGATTTTTTGGGTAATTTTGGTTGTGGTTGTAATATTATCAGTAGTAGTTCCAACTAAGTTCATACTCAAATTCTTCAACTCGTAAGCTCCAGCAAATGTCGCATCTGTCTCATTGGCACCTTCAAATAGAATCAAGGTACCATTTTTAACTGCATACTCATCAGCAAGTCCATCATCAAACACGTCGTTTGCTGCACGACTCATAGAACCACTACGTGTAGGCAAATTCAATGAAAGCGAAACATAGCCACTACCCTCCTGATTAGCAGAGGTATTACCACCTGCCAAGTCATCACTACTTGAACAAGAACCGAGCATCAGACCTGCCAATACTGCGGAAAACAATAACGATTTTTTCATACTTGATATAATTTGATTTGATTAATATTTTTATTCCACTACTGTCCAATAAAATAGGGCAATTCGATCTTTGAAATAGTTGATTTATAG
>ERZ1034847.670-NODE-670-length-13284-cov-4.943382_pt1 | contig 13284 bp, 12 predicted proteins | sample MGYA00520633_ERZ1034847 | MGnify/ENA primary metagenome ERZ1034847 (study PRJEB33766, sample SAMN09781732) | gut metagenome | biome: gut microbiome | host: Homo sapiens | place: Madagascar | study: EMG produced TPA metagenomics assembly of the PRJNA485056 data set... | reverse complement strand
AAATAAATTTGTTATTCATGAAAAGTTACCTCACCTGCCGACGGGGTAACTTTTTTATTTATGAAGCGTAAAAAAGAAAATAGAGCCGGAGAGTAATGAACTGACCTAATTCTTTGCATTCTTATGGGTACGCTACCTGTTCTGATGTATTAGAACAGGTAAACGCCACCTTTGTGAAATACGGTATAAGCACAATCGCGATATCTGAACTTCTCCGCATGGAAAGAGTAACTACTGCCAAAGATAATGAAGAGAATCTCGTCATAGTAAAAACTACGATTATGCTGATTGATTCAGAATCAGGAGAAACCATAAGTATTGCAGGCCTCGGAAGCGGTCAAGGCAGCGGAGACAAAGTCATCTTAAAAGCACAAACAGCAGCCATGAAGTATGCCTATCTCCTTAGTTTTGCTATCAACACAAGCGATAAACCGGAAAGTAATTCTCGACGAAATACAGAACTACCCAATTCCCCTGCTATTAAACCCAATAAGAGGCATATGCAGAAAAATGCTATAGGCAGTTACAAAAGTCCCCCTGTAATTCTTTCCTCAGAAAACAATTATTCCCTATGTAGAGAATGCAGAACCAAAGTCAGCAAAAAGGCTAAAGAATACTCGGAAAACCATTACGGCCGTATACTCTGCATAAATTGCCAGCATACCGTAAAAAGCAGTGCGTAAAGGAATCCATTATGCATGGATTTTGGAAATACAAAAAAGAAAATACATCCTCTTCTATCCTCACTACCAATGAAACATATGTGTTGACAGAATTGATACTATGCTGGTTCTAACAGTAATTTGTTAATATTTTGAGAATTATCGCCTTATTTAAACCATTAATCGCCATTTTCAGGCTATGGTTACAAAGTTTTATGTCTTTATAATTAAAATAGATAGTTTATGAACTATTAAGGAAGGGGAAAACAGTTTGATGAACCGGCAACGTCAAATCATGTTCGAGCAAATCGGGGCAAAGGTTGCTTATTACAGAAGACTAACAGGATTCAGCCAGGCAGAACTGGCGGAAAAGATCCATGTCAACAAAAGTGTACTAAGTCGTATTGAAAGAGGAAAATACAATGATAATATACCACTGATACTGCTCCTTGATATTGCTGATATCATGCAGGTAGACGTGGCTACATTCATTACCTTTAACGACTTTGAAAGAAGGTTTTGGGATACGGAAAGAAACAAATAATTCTTTCTGCATTTTCAAGGCTTTTTTTGTTTATTTCCTTGAAAATGATATGCCTAAAATAACATAAATTTACAATTATCAGAATTGGAGTTGGTGCATGATATAGAGCACAAAGGATTAGGTTTATTCGTAAAGGAGCAACTAAAAGTTATGTGGGAGTTAATTCTGAAAACATTCAACATTATTTATGGAATAGGTGCTTTTATATTTGCAATTTGTTTTGCTACCAAACGTTTTTGTGATTATAAAAGTTCACATACAATGTTTTCTACGGGGCCTATAAGTGAAGCTAAAGGATGGCTAACAGTATTTGGAATCTATTTTGTTATTGGTTATTTTATTGCATATTTACCATTAGCTATATTGATTAAAATATGTGAAGTGCTTTAAATATGTTCAGTGTTTTTTGGTTAGAATAAAATGGAGATCAGCAATGTCTATTTCGCAACAAAAAGAATCACGTTTTACAAACATAGCCCACATTATCTCTGCAATGGTGCTTGCGTTTTCACTTATCTGTACAGGCTGTGGTAGCACCAAGAAATCTCTTGCAGAATCAACCAATGTACTTGCAGGGCAAGATGCTTCATATGATAAAATGGGAAAAACTTATGATCATTCAAGAAAAAACAAAGAAGAAATTTCAAAAACAAATAAAAAAGATATAGCGTATGTTAATGCACTCCTTAAAGAAACTCCTCTTGATTTAAAGAGTATAAGTGTGTACAGTCCACTTGTTTTGAATTATCAAAAAGATGGAAGATCATTCCAAATGGTAAACGAACTAGATGAGTTTTTGGAAAAAGGATACAAAAATCAAAAAAGATATACAGCAATAGTCCAAGAAAGAAATCCGGAATCGGCTTCTGAACTTATTACAAAAAAAGATGGAGTTTATGTATCTCATCATGCTATTATCGATTTTTATACCATAAAACCAGATAAGATGGGGAATTTTTCTTCCATTGAGAATACAAATTATACACATTTTGAACCACCTCTGGATAAAGAACATTTGGCGTATATTATTCCTAAATATAATTTATTAATCGCGGACCGCCCATACTTTTTAGCAAGGAATTATTATTATATAGATATAAACTCCCATCCCCAAAAACATTTGTACGTTTTAATTGATGCAAGAGATGTGGTTAACGGTATCAAAAACAATACATTTCCTTTCAGACATGAAATTGGAATTGAGATCATGTCTGGACTTATACGATTTATGGAGGACTTACCATTAATAAATGGATATGAGGTAAAAAGAGAGCGTGCTATAAATAAAAGACGGTTTTGGGTAATACCAGATAAGGTTGCATATGGAGTATCAACCAACGGAAGATATATAGATATTTCCGATATCCAACCACAATATATAAGAGGCTATAAAATGTATCAGATTGATGCTGTAGATGATTTTGTAAACCACTCAATCGGCTTCAAGCACGAGTCTGCCTTTCGTTCATCTACATTTACACTCATTATTCCTGAAAACAATAAGAATGACTGGAACAAATTTTACCAAAATAAATTCTCCCCACTAACTAATGATAATGCCAAAATAGTAAAAATTCTTGTTGAAAATCATCAGTTATAGCGTAATAAAAGAGGTAAAATCTTATGAAAAATATAGACCGATTACTATTTATTAGTCTCTTATGTTTTATACTACTATTTACTGGATGTGGAGATGATAAAGATATAATAGGCGTAAAAGAAGGGACCTTAGCATATAGCAGATTTGATCAAACCGGCATTATAGAAAAAATTGATGGTGCGCCTCAAATCGGAAAAGCTTTTGATAAAACATTCAAAGACCCAGAATGGAAAATAGAAGAAGAACACGGAAAAAAATTTGTTGTTTTCAGCGGAACTATAGAACAGATAAGTGAGAAACCTCAAAGGTTTACTTTTGCATTCTTAAATAAAGGTGAGTATTATAGTCTGGCAAGTATTGATAGCAAAGGCGAATTCTATTTTATTTACGCTATTATGAAATCTTATTCACCAGAATATGATTTTACCCGAAACAATATTCCGCCAGAAGTGATTAAGAGGCTTATTCCTGAAAAGTAATCAATAAAAATGCAGGCAGTTTTCAATATCTTATTTTATAATAATTATTTAAAAAGCTACTTATGCTATATGTTTCATTTACAGATGAAAGAAGAATGTTATCATGAAAAAGATGTTAACTGCCATTATGTTGGATATAACAATTATATGGGAATGGATACGTTCTTTACTTCCCCGCCCCAGCTTCTTTTCAGGAAGACACCATCCACATAGATATACGGGTATTCTTCGGTTAGCGAACGGATGCGCCATTGTTCAATGTGTTCATAGGCCTTTTTGTTGAGATTGCTGATTGTCCCGGGAGAGACTTTCGATCCCCATAATGCTTCGGTAATGTCTTCAACCCGTCGTACAGAAACACCAGCAAGATACATTTCAATGAGTGCTTCTTCTACAGAGCATTCACGGCGGCAGTATCTTTCAATAATTGCGGTTTCAAATCGGACGCCTTTTAGCTTCGGGACATGGAGAGTTACATCGCCGGATGTTGTGGTAAAGGTCCTGTTATAATGCCCGGAACGATAGCCCTTCCGGTCACAAGAACGTTCGTAACGCGCCGCCTTGACCAGTTCATTTGCTTCATGATCAAGCAGTGCGTTGCGTGTTTCTTCAACGCTGTTTCGGACAAGATCTTTAAGATTGTCCTTTATAAGAGTTTCATTCAACTGTATAATGTTATTAGACATAGTTTTTTGCCTCCTTGGGATATTGGTTATGGTGACTTAATTGTACCGAGGGCAAAGACCTATGTCTATTTAATTGAATTTGCGAAACTTATTATACGTTATCTAACTACTTGTCTATTCTGATTATCTCCACCGATACAGTCGGGGATCTGTTCCTTATTCTCACTACTTTATCCTTTCTTTCAAACATAAAAAAAGGAAGTATCGGTTATTTGCTTTTACTCCCTTAACAATATTTTCTTTTACTTAATTTTTTATCATTAAAAAGATTCTTAATTCATTTTTTCTAAATTACTTTCAATATAATCCAAAAAATCATTTGCTCGATTAATAATTTGTTTAAATACTTCTACCTTGGATAATTCTCCAATCTGAAAGTTTTTAGAAATTTTATCATAATTACCTCCTTTTTTATGAGCAACGCTTGAGGAACGTAATTCTTGAAGGTTTCTTAAAAATTTTATTTTATCTCCATAATCTATTAATCCGTAATGTTTAAACAACTCTTCCAGTTTTGAGATACTTCCAGAGACTTCTATTTCTGGTAATATACTCACTGTTATTCCCTTTTCATTTAATGAATCTATAAGCAATTTCACAAGAAATAGTACTTGTTGATCAAACTCTGCTTGAGAATTCAAGAGTGGAATCCTAAGTTCAGTAAGTGTATATTCATCATCATTATGCAATGGAAGAAATAGTGGATAACCAAGTTTTTCATCATATGCATTGTTTACTTTTCTATACTTATTCTGAAATATGAAAATAGGATTCTCCGATGAGCTAAAAGTATTAAAAAAATCTCCCATAACTTTTGACTTACTAAGCTTACCATCAATTGCAATATTATAATTTTTCCAGTACTTCTGTTCTTTAATAGGAAGATCTTTTCCTAAATCTCCAAGATAAGCTGAAACATAATCTGAACTTTCGTTATCAATATATAGTGACCAAAGTGTACCACACCTTAATATACCCGGTTCTATAGAATATCTATCGGATTGATTATAATATTTCTGTAATACTTCGCGTTTAAAAAAAACGGGGGTAAAATAATATGGAGCACCATTATTATCACTAAAATAGTTTGATAGTTTCGATGGATCAGAAGTGAAAATTTTATCGTTTCCATCTTCATCCACACCAATAATATAATCCTCAAATTCTTTTCTTTTATTAAATGGCCAGTATCCGCAATCCTTAATAGGACAACCAAATATAACTGTTTTCGCATAGAGCAATGAAACGTTTTTTCTATTAGCTACACCAATAAATAAAGTATATATTTTATTCTCCATCTTTTCGGTATTACTATATTTAGAAATTCTTTCATCCAAATTATCAACAGTATATATACTCTCACAGTGAATAAGCATAATCATGCCTTTTACAGAAAGATACCTCTTTAAATATTTCCTATCTACCATGACAAAATCATTTTCTATTTTTACTACTGTTGCTTCATTTTCTAAATCAACATATTCGTTTTTTTCTCTATCAAAAAACAAATTATTAAGTAATCTAAACTCTTCAACGATTTCAAGTTCATCTTGCTTACGAAGTCCATTATAATTTCTTTCTATGACAAAAGGTTCCATATTATCTTGGTTATTAAAGCGATTGTATACTGGTTCCGCATCATCTGTAAATCCCGGAGAGGTTCCAACCCAATTATTTGTATTATCATTTTCTAATTCTTTTTTTGCACTCTCTAAAGGGAAAAGTCTGCATTGGAAGTAAGCATCTGTCCCATATTTTTTAGTTCTTCCATGAATAGGGATCATTACATTTCCATTGTTTGGAAATTTCTTTATAAACTCCATCATTTCTCTTTGATATATTTTCTCATCCATAATATCCACCTCATTAAAAATTATTTCTCTTAACCTGAATCCTTTATAACTATCTTAACTTTTCATAAAATGATTTTATTACTTTTCCCATATTTTGTCAGTTATTAAACTGAATATTAATTCTTGTAACTACTGTACTTTTTCTTAATTTAGCTTTTTCTCTTTCGGCAAGATACTTCTGAATATTAAAGAAGTTCCTCTTATCATAGTCCTCCAAGAGTTTGTAATTCTTATGCTTTGTGATGTCGTATTTATCCGATAGGAAAGGGCGAACTCCACGAAGTTAAAAGATACATTTACCGCCATCCATAACCGTAATTTCGTCCTGATTCATAAGCTCTTTACCGGTCTTTTGATAATTTAATCCAAAACTCTTTTGATTACTCCTTGTTTCCGAAGTGTTGTAAAGGTCGATGGTTTCTTTTCCAAGTGTTTCGAAAAGTTCTTTTAATGTTGTTTTCTCTTTTCCATCTAAAAATAGGGTACTATCACAGTTACCAACAATCGTATCAGCGTTATCCTTGTAGATTGCCTTTAGCTAAGATTATGCTTGAAGTATGATACTTGCTGAAATCTCTCTACTTCTGATGGTTGCAATCAGCTTTTCAAACTTTGGAATCAAACCGATATTAGCAAACTCATCAAGGATGCATCTCACACGGACAGGTAATCTTCCTCCGTACTCATCATCAGCTTTATCACATAAGAGATTAAAAAGTTGTGAGTACATAATAGACACTACAAAGTTAAAGGTATCGTCACAAAGTTAAAGGTATCGTCGGTATCGGAGATAATAACAAAGAGTGCTGTCTTTCTATCTCCAAGTGTATCAAGTTCCAACTCATCTTCACTCATCAAGTTCCTAAGTTCCTGAATATCAAAGGAAGCAAGCCTTGCACCACAAGATATAAGAATAGACTTAGCTGTTTTTCCGGCTGCAAGTTTATATTTGCGGTATTGCTTGACCGCAAAGTGCGTAGGCTCTTTCTTTTCCAGTGCTTCAAAGAGTCTGTCTATCGGATTTTTTTCATGGAGTATGTGAAATAAAGTCTGTAAATAGCTCCATATGGTAGATAATCCCTTAAGGCTAACTGTCCATCAGCCCTGTTGAAAACCACTGTAATTCATGCGTTCAGAAATGTCAATGTACCTCCGGCTTTGATCTCTTGGAAATCTATTCAGGCATCCGGCCTTCATATATTATACTGAATTCGCTGTATATACCACCCCAGTTTTTCAAGGCCTGGCTCCATTTTTGGTAATTTGGAGTGTTGAAAGATAGAGTGCCTTTAGCAGGACGGTTGAACTTGGAAATACGCTTCTTTGTCGATTAAGTTTCTTGTATGTGCTGTTTACACTTTCAATGGCATTTGTCGTGTATATGATCTTTCTCGTTTCCATTGAGAATTTGAAGATTGGACATAGGGCATCCCAATTGTCATACCAGCGTTTCATGGCATAAGGATATTTCTGTTCCCATTTTTCACTCACCTTGTCGAGTGCAGTTCTGCCTGCTTTCTCTGACTCGGCATAATAGATTGTTTTCAGATCTGTCGCAAACGGCTTCATATCTTTGTAATAGACATGTTTAAGGGTGTTTCTTACCATATGAACTATGCATCTCTGGTATTCGGTTTTAGGGAAGGCTGTGGTGACAGCTTCTTGTATTCCTCTCAAACCATCAGCGAAGAGGATCATCATATCTTTGACGCCACGATTTTTGAGCTCATTAAGGACGCCGAGCCAATACTTGGCACTTTCATTTTCTCCTATACTTAGACTGATTATTTCCTTAAAGCCCTCGCTGTTGATCCCAAGCATGACATATGCCGCAAGCTTACGAACCATGCCATTGTCTCTGACGGAGAATTGGCATGCATCAATAAAGACAATAGGATAAACGCTGTTTAACGGCCTGTGCTGCCATTCAACAATGTCTTTTAATATCTTGTCTGTCACATCGGAGATAAAACTTTCGCTGCACGCAAATCCGTATATGTCTTCTATCTGTTCTGAAATCTGCCTTGTGGTTAAACCTTTAGCATACATACTGATGATCTTGTCATCTATACGGGAAATGTCCTTTTGCCGATTTTTTACTATCTGTGGCTCAAATGTGCCATTTCTATCTTTGGGAACATCTACCTCAAATTCACCGTATTTGCTTCGGACGGTTTTTGTTTTTGATCCATTACGACAGTTTTCTGAATGGGAGCGTGCAGACTTCGGATAGCCAAGATGGTTTGTCATCTCAGATTCCATCATAGACCTGATGGTGCCCCCAAGAAGATCTTTGAGTGCATCCTGAATATCTTCTGCGGTCTTTATTTCATACTCATCCATCAGTGCGGAGAGGATGTTTCTCTTTCCTTCTGTCAAAGGACCTACATGATAAACCTCTTTTTTCTTGCGTTCCATAATTAAACATCCTATAGTTCACCACTAATCTGATACTACCATAGGAGGCTTATTGATTCATATTTACAGACTTTTTCTTACACACTCGTCTAAACTTTTTGGGAGCACCTCAGAACCAATTGCAATGGACAGTCTTTGTATTGCTATATGACCGACCGTTACGAAAGCCTTGTTCTGTTCCTGTGTTATAATGGGGAAAATCAATCTGTTTATTGGATGATGGAGAAAAACATGAATCTTCTTCTGCTTCTTTTTACTTTTATAACTAACTGGATTGTAAGCGCTTCCTTTTGGGCTCTCTATTTTTTATTTGCCGCTCCCTTTTTCCATGAAGAGCTGGCAGGAAATTACGAACTTCTGACGGAACGCATCCTGCAGCTTTCTCTGGTTTGTGTTCTTGTACCGGCGATTTTGTCGGGGACAGGTGCCATGCAGTATTTCTTTGTCCGGGAAAACGGCGGGCGGCGGGCCGTGGGAGAAACGAAAACGTATCTGGAGCGTCTGATGCGCGATATATGCCGGCGGGGCAGGTTGGAATTGTCCGATTTCCGTCTTTATACGGCGAAAGCAGATGATTACAATGCCTGGGTGATTGGCGGGGGCCATATCACAGTTACGGAACGTCTGCTGGATGAATTTTCCGAAGAAGAAGTAAAAGGGATTCTTGCCCATGAGGTGGGACATCTGCAGAATGGACACAGCCGATTCGGTCTTTTGCGTTATGGCATGGAATGGTTCAGCGGTATCATTGTCTATGTTTATAGTGTGGTGACACTGCTCCTGGCATTTTTACGCTGGATTCCCATCCTGGGGATTTTTATAGGAATTGTCAATTTTTTTATCCTCATACAATATTATTTCCTGAAAATATTTCTACAGATTCCTCTTTGGTTTTTCACACAGTTCGGCAGCCGGAGAAATGAATACGCTGCTGACGAATATGCCTGTGATCTTGGACTGGGGGTGGAACTTGCCGTCGGACTGGTCCACTTGGAACATATTTTTCACAGTGGCAGGCGGGACTGGTTTTCCCGTCTTTTCGATGACCATCCCGATATTCCCCGCCGGCTGGAACGGATAAGGAAAATCCTGACGGAGAAAGAGGGCAGCTCTTTACAGGGATCATGAAACAGGGATTGTAAAAAGCAAAGCGGGAAGAAAATTTTCTGCTTTGCTTTTTTATGAACAGAATCCTTGCATCGGATGGGAATATCTGGTATGATATGTGCAGCAGGAGTGACTGTCAGTCATGTTGCTTCTGCGCCTCTTTTCAGCAAATGTTCCCCGACATTTGCAAGATATACCAAGGAAAGTGTCCCGGATCCCCATAACCCCCGGGACATTTTCCTTGCAGAAGAAAACGGATATTTCCTTATCGATTTTGGCATCTTGGGAACTATCCGTTTTTGTTTTACCATCCGCTCTTTCTCCAGAAAGAGGGGAGGAAGAGAATGAGAAAAGTAAAAGATTCAAGCCGGCCCATGAGCATGGACAGAGCAACGACTATTTTTGTCATATCAGGCATGGCCGACCAGTTGCAGGTGGCGCCGAATTGTCCCAGGGCCGGACCCGAATTGCTCATGGTGGCAATGGCAAGACCCAGGGCAGAAGGAATGTCCGCGCCGCTTGCGGCGATAAGGGCGGTCCATAAAAAAATGGACATCGTATAGATGAAGAAGAAACAGAAAACCTCGAGGAGCATGGATTCGGAAAAGTTTTCTCCTCCTGCACGGGTCTGTATGACGGCCCGGGGGTGGAGTTTCTGGCGGAGAACGGCGGTCATGGATTTGAAAAGCAATATGATGCGTGTTACTTTCAGGCCGCCCGAAGTCGATCCGCCGCAGCCGCCGATGAACATGAGTATGAGTAGTATGACCTGGGAAAAATGGGGCCACGTTTCAAAGTCGTAAGAAATAAATCCCGTGGTGGACGAAAGAGACGCCGAGGTAAAGAGCGCTTCCAGCAGTGCGGAAGGGGCGGACAAGCTGTTTTCCAGCATTAAATTCAAAGAGATAAGAAGGGTGGCGGATACTACGATGGAAAGATAGATTTTAAATTCCGTGTTTTCCCGAAGGACATGGAAGCCCCGTTTCCAGGCAGCCACATAGATACCAAAATTGGCACTGGAAATAACCATAAAAAATATGATGGCCAGCTTCAGAGGCGTACTGTCGTAAAAAGCGATGCTTTCATTCTTTGTGGAGAAACCTCCGGTGGCGATGGTGGAAAAGGCGTGATTTACCGCGTCGAAAAAGTTCATGCCGAGGAGTGTGTAAATCAATGCGGCAGAAACAGTAAAAAGCAGGTACACCGCAAAAAGAGCTTTTGCCATTTCTTTGATCCGGGGAACGGCACGGGAGGAATAAGGACCTGTGCTTTCCGCATCAATCATGCGGGCGCTTCCTTTTCCGGCCTGCGGGAAGAGCGCCACAAAGATGACGATGATTCCCAGGCCGCCGAGCCAGTGGGTCAGGGAGCGGAAGAAAAGAATGCTTTTCGGCAGAACGGTTAAATCGGAAAAAACGGTGGCGCCGGTGCCTGTCAGACCTGAAATGCTTTCTACCAGAGCGTCCAGCGGAGAAAGGAGACCGGACAGGAAATAAGGGAAAAGGTAAAGAATGGAAATACATATCCATGACAGCGCGGTCACCGCAAGGCCGTCGCGGGGATTCAGATTGATGACTTTTTTCTTGCCCTTATACCGCAGGAATGCGGCCAGTAAAAAGCAAAGCGCCATGGAGTAAATAAAAGGAAGAACCGGCTCTTCCCCAAACAGGGCGGTCAGCAGGGGAAGCAGGAGGACGAGACCGCATCCCGCAGTCAATTTGGCGATGAGTGCTGAAACGACGGTGGTATTCATAACGATTTCCTGCCTTTAAAATAAGGAAGGACTTTTGCCGAGCAGGGGGTACGGATCAGGATGATGACCCGGTCTCCTGCGGCAAGGACAGAGCGGCCGTCAGGGATATGTGTCGTTTCATTCCGGACATAAGCGCCTACAAGACATTCCGCCGGCAGACCGGCTTTCATGAGAGGAATGCCTTCGGCAGGAGCGCCGCTTTCCAGGATAACTTCCACCGCTTCCACCTGCGCCGATTCAAGAAGAGAGACGGAGACGACACTGCGGCTCCGCACATAACTCAAAACCTCGCCTGCCGCCAGAAGTCGGACTGACAAGGCGATATCCACGCCTACCTGTGTCATGAGATCCGCGTATTCCCCGCGGACGACGCGGACGATTGTTTTTTTCGCACCCAGGTGCCTGGCAAGGAGGGCGACAAGGAGATTCAGCCGTTCATCTTTCGTCGTGCAGATCACCACATCCGCTTCAGAAACGCCTTCCTGCATGAGAAGATCTATATCTGCCCCGTCGCCGCAAAGGACGATGGACTTTTTTAATTTGGAAGAAATATGCCGGCACTGCTCCGGATCAAGATCAATGACTTTTACGGATATACCGTCGGCTTCCAGCATGGGGGCAAGCGCCGTTCCTGTCCGTCCCGCGCCGATAACAATGGCCTTTTTGATGTGCCTGGTACTGCTTTCCGCCATACCCTGGCTGAATTTTTCTATATTTTCCGGCGCGCCGATGAAGTAAGCGTTGTCGTAAGGGAGCAGGCAGTCATTGCCGTGGGGGATAATCATCTGATGATCACGGAAAATCATGGCGGCAAGGATTTCATCAGGCAGTTCCAAATCTTTGAACGGTATATGGATATAAGGAGATTGGCGCTGTATCCGTGTCTCATACAAACGGACGCGGCCATTGGCGAAATCTCCCACGTTAAGGGCGGCGGGCGTCATGAGGATGCGCCGTATTTCTTTTGCCGTGACCAGCTCAGGACTCAGAACCAGGTCAATGTCAAAATTTTCCTGGAGATATTCGGTGGATTCCTGAAGGAATTTCGGGTCGCGGATGCGGGCAATCGTGTGGGGGATTCCATTTTTCTTCGCCAGCATGGAAGCAAGAATATTCACCTCATCCATTTCGGTCACCGCCACGAAAACAGATGCATCCCGTATATCGGGATCCCGTGTGAAATCCGGACTTGTCCCGTTGGCAGTGATCGTGAGCACATCCAGCGAGTCGCGGACTTTGGATAACTTTTCTTCATCAGAATCGGCGACAACCACATCATGCTGCTCATTGGAGAGAAGCTCGGCAATCGTATAGCCCAGATGCCCCGCGCCTAAAATTACGATACGCATGAAAACTCCTTAATCATAAAATGACAGGTAAAATATCTTGGGTAATTCATCTTTTCTTATTTTATCACAGAGAAAACCGCAATGAAAAAATCCCGCTATATGGGAGAGCGGGATTTTTTCGGATCGAGGAGATCCGTATGAATCTGCCGGGGATGGAGGGAGTCCTGTATACCGTTACCGATTCATCAGACTTTCATTAAATCAGAACAGTGGGTTTACAGTATATTAAAAAATATCTATTGAAAGGCACACAGGAGAAAATCCCCGACACGATGGTGGAAACAGTACTCTGCTTCCACCCCCATTGTACCACAAAAAGGAGAGGAGTCAAACCGGAAGAAAAACTATGCAGCAAGCCGGTTTCCCCTGCTGAAATCGGTACGTATGGTAAGAAGATAAAAGCTATCAGCTGTGAGCTGTCAGCTATAAGCTGTTAGCTGTTAGCTGTTAGCTGTGAGTTAAAAGCCGAAGCATATGATTTCCATTAGGTGTCATACGAAACATCAGCAAAGGATTTGCTGTTGTAGTGAGGGAAACGTTAAACGTCATCCTGAACGGATGTAAAGGATCTGTACCCGTGGTGAGGGAAAGCGGTAAGACGTCATCAGCATAATAGATTCTTCACGTTGTTTCATCGTTCCGTTTCCTGTTTTTCTCATACGGCATGCTTGCCTCTGTTCAGAATGACGATTGGAGGAAAGGGCGTCACTAGTAATGGGGAACGGGAAGCGTCATAATGATGGAGAACGAAAGACGTCATTCTGAGCGCCAGCGAAGAATCTGTTACCGTGGTGAGGAAAATGGTAAGAAGATAAAAGCTATCAGCTGTGAGC
>ERZ1034847.666-NODE-666-length-13325-cov-82.207310_pt1 | contig 13325 bp, 18 predicted proteins | sample MGYA00520633_ERZ1034847 | MGnify/ENA primary metagenome ERZ1034847 (study PRJEB33766, sample SAMN09781732) | gut metagenome | biome: gut microbiome | host: Homo sapiens | place: Madagascar | study: EMG produced TPA metagenomics assembly of the PRJNA485056 data... | reverse complement strand
GGTTGTTCCTATGTGTGAGAGTGGAAGGAATATCCTAGCTAAGCATAAGAAAAAGCGAAGAATTAATATTCTTCGTTTTTTATTGCATTCTTATTCGTTTGAGATTGTTTTAAACTACTTCTTTTCTATATTCACAGTGATTTCAAAAGCGGCATTATCTTTTAAGCATTCTTTAATATGATTGAGTCCTTTTATATATGAATCAACTTTAGTAGAATCGCTCAATAAAGATGGGTTTTGACCACCAAAATAACTTCCCCAAGCTAATTTTCCACTATAAGTTATTACATTACTACTTGGAGTAGCTGTTGTTACACCACTACTCGCAGTAAATCCAGACTTGCTAATTGTTCCAATTGTTGTTTTTTCAGGAGGAAATTTGATGTATTCATTTACATCATTTATATTCAATTTATTAGTAAAGCTAAATTTTATATCGAAACTTTGATTACCTAAAGATGTGAAGTTGAATGCCTCACTACTACCATTAGCAGTAAACGTTAAACTGAATGTAAAATCCAATGCTTCTTCGGATACACCTCCAGAATAACTTATGTATTTTCCTTCTTCGCTAGGTCCTAATTTGATTGTTGAATTGGAAGAAGCAGCAGCATTAAATCTATGGTCCTCAACATCAGCAACAGTGACATTCACATTAGAAGTAGCATCAATATTTTGAGCAGCAATTACCCAAGAAGAGAAACCAACACTAGCAGCAGTTAGACAACCCAAAGCTAAGATGGAAGCCAAAATTACTTTATTATTTCTTACTTTCTTCTTCATAGTGTTTATTCACCTACTTTTTGTTGTCCATAATCAAAAGTAGCAGTTAACTTTAACTCACCTGTGTCTAAAGCTTTATTCATTGCTTGAAGCTCTTTCAAAGCTTTTTGATAGTATTCACGCAAGCCCTCTGTAGGTTCATTTTCTTTGTAGAAAACACTAGGAGCTTTTTCACCAAAATAAGAACCCCAAGTGAAAGAAATTGTTTTGTTATTTCCTTTAGGATCAGAATTTGTGATATTTCCATCAGGATTATTAGATATACCATTTATATCGCAAATCTTTCCATCTGTAGGATAAGACTCTGGTAAAGTGACATTAAATTCATTTGTTGCTAATTTTATATAACTCCAAGATGTTCCTGTTCTCCCTCCAACAATATCTTGAGTTACCGAATTCTTATCTTCTGCTACTGCTACATCTTTTTGAAGCTCAAAAACAATCTTTAAATTTAAATCTTGTTTATCCTTGAGTGAATTATAAAGTGTTTCTCCAACAGCGATATTCAAATCTTGTATTTTTATATTCCAATCAGGCGTAACAGTTTTTTCAATAGGTAAATTAGTATTTGATGATTTTTCAGCATCTTCAGCAACAGTAATTCCATTGTCATTAGCATCCAAATTAAAAGTTAGCTCTACTGATTTGTCTTCGACTGTATCAACACCAATATGAACTTGATCATCTCCAGAGGTCTTTTGTGTACCGATAACCCAAGTAGCAAAACCAGTTGTCAATAATGCGACAGAAGCAAAAGCTAACGAACCACCTAACAACCACTTACGTCTAGACTTTGATTTCAATTCTTTACGCATAGATAAAAAAATCCTTTCTTTTATGTTTTATCCTTTTTCTAATATAAAATAAATAATTGTTTAAATGTTCAGTATTATAAGTAATGCTATTTACTATGTAAAGCCTTGTGTAAAAATAGTTGGTTTTTCTTTCTTAAACAAAAAGAGTAAATATTTACTAATCCTAATATATTTAACTTGAATATTAATAGTCTTTATTTAAATTATTCTTCAAATCTTCTATTCGTTTTTTTATCTTCTATTTTTCTTTATCATTCTCAGAATTATTTATGTTTTCTTTCTTCTTCTTTTCATCCATAACCATATAGATAATCTTGCCTACTTCAAATATACAAATTACAGCACAAGGTAGAATGATCAATACGACCATTCAAACCTTAGAAGTAATAAAGAAATAAATATATCCGAACAAAATCCTTCGACGTAAACTTAAATTAAGTAACTACTTTAATCACCACTCATAATCTTCATCAAATTTAGTCTTTATATCAAAGTCGAATTTTATAGAGATAGAATCTAAATCAAAATAAGGTTTTACTTTTTTCTTTAAACTATTTAAGAAAGGAGTTATTACATCGCTATAACTTCTAATTCTTATTTCTTCAACTATGTCTTTTAAGAATTCATCTCTATCTCTCAAATCAGTAGGAGCTTCAGAATAGCAATATAAAACTCCTTTAAAATATAAAGTGTTATTAGATAAGAATGTTTTTGCTCTATTTAAAGAGAAGTTAGCATACCTTCCATGATAATGAATCTTATAGACAATACTTTTTCCTTTATAAAAATCATAATATCCTTGATATCCACTAAAATCTTCTATTGAGGAAATAATGTATTCAATTATTCCCTCTTTAGATGTATCGATGATAGAATCTGGCTTTTTTTCATAATTATAATTTGGAAGATCATAATGCTTAGCTAATAAAGATTTTGCTTTCTTTAAAGAATCTACTGCATTATCATCGTTTGAACTTATGATAAGACCTATGGCTAGACAAAGGTCTTCACTAGAAACAATCTTTGATCCTTCCTCTTCTATCAATTCAGAATTAATCAAATAATAATAAGCAATGAAATAAGCGATGATTTCATTGCCTTTGATAAAGGGTTTCTTCTTGATGATGTTATACATAGTTTTCACTATGTATGAAACACTATCATATTCATCAAATTTTATTTCATCTTCATCATCTCCAAGTGCTGAATTTAATCCATATAAGATATCTAATAATAATGAATAGTCTCTTATGACACCGAAACCATCACCAAAATCGTATATATCTTTAATTAAGCTTATTAAAAATTGCAAACTTTCTGTAGAGATAAAGCTAAAGTCACCATTAGAGTTATTTTCATTTCCAGCATCATAGTATTTATAAAAAGAATCGATTACATCTTCCTGTTCTTTTACGATAGATCTCAATTCATTGAATGTTTTTTTCTCTTCATCAATTTTGTGCTTGATATATTCATTAAATATTAATCCATTATTCAAAGCGGATTCATATAATTTGAATGCTATCTTATAGTCATAATCAAAAATAAATATAACTACAACATCCAAAGAATAATAAGTTTTATCCGAGCAAGAAATAACATTAGTGTCTGTATAAATCTTGCTACCAGCACTAACGTTCAAAGGGTCTTTTATCTTTTCGACTTCGCAATTCAACATCTTTGCAATATCAGTCAAATTCATAAAACCACGCTTGTTATCGACCAATATCTGATATCCATCAATAGTTATAAATTTATAATCCATAGAAAAGCTCTCTTTTAAAAATTATAAGGCATATATAATTCTTATAAAAGCAACATTTTTAAATATGTCTTATAACACCATGATCAAATCATATGAGAACTCAGTCATAACAAGTTCAGTCAGATTCATGAGCAGATTTGAGAAAAGCTTATTTGAAATCAAGTCAAACTCCTATCTTCCAATCAAAAGACTAGCACCTGACTTATTCAAAGCAATCTAAAAATCAATAGCGGAGATGTAAACAAAAAGGCTGTTTAAAAACCTTCAGCCAAAGAGGATTTGAAAACAGCTCCTTTTTATTTATATTTAAGAAACGTCTCCACTATCATGATCTACAATTTCTTTATCAATTTTCTGTGTTTAACTTTTAATAATTTTTCGGATCAATAATTAGTAGTTTATCAGTCTCGTAACCTGCAACTCCTATAGGATAGCCATCTTTCCCCCAAAGCTCAACATCACAATATTTGCCATCTGGGGATACAAAGATAACAACTCCGATAAGTCCAGCTTTATAGCCTTCACTTTCTACTAATGTTTTGACTCTATCGTTTTCTTTTATCATTTCATTGTTTTTCCTTCCCTAATAAATAGTTCTAGCTTCTTTATAAGAGATTATCTTCTTCACTCAAGGCATAATATCAGTAGTGTTCAGATGGATTAAGAATGACTGCAAAGAAGAAATAGATACTATGATAAATTTAATTCAGCACTGCGTGAGAAGAGTGGATTAGATTGACGAAATAGGAAGAAGCAAAGTACCATCATTAAGCATCGATATCTTATCAGCTGTGCAGACAATTGCGTTTTTCCCATGTACAAATTTAGAATTTATGAGTTTCTTAAATGCTTTAGTATCCGAAGCATTAAAGTTTTGCCCAGCTTTTATCTCTACACATGAGATTTTTCCTTCTCTCACTAAAATCATATCTACTTCATTTTGCTCAGAATCTCTATAGTAATAGAGAGTCTGCATAATCCCTTCATTCATAAAAGACTTTCTTATCTCATTAAAGACAAATGTCTCAAAGAATCTTCCCTTGAGGAAACTGTTTTGCAAGGTCTTAGCATCAGTTATTCCACATAGATAAGCAGCCAATCCTGTATCAAAGAAATACATCTTTGGTCTTTTCACCACTCTCTTTACTATTGATTCCTCATTGTATGGCTCTACTAAATAAATGATTGCTGTCTTTATTAGAACCGAAGTCCAGCTTTTTATAGTGTTTATTGAAACGCCTATATTCTTGGCATAGTTATCATAAACCAATTCTTCACCTGTGTTTGAAGCTAAAAGTTTTAAGAAATTCAAGAATTTAAATTCATCATTTATATTTATTAAGTCTCTAAGATCCTTTCCTAAATAAGTGGTTATATAAGATGAATAGAAAACAGAAATATTTATAGAAGGATCAGCATAGAGAACAGGAAAGAAACCTTTGACAATATATTCAAAAGCTTGAGATTCATTCAATATATATCTAAGGCTTCTTTGAGAATCTTTAGCAAGATTAACTTCGAAGGGAGAATTATCCTTCCCTAAAATCTCATTTATTGAAAGATTACTCATATCTAGAATAGCTACCCTTCCGGAGAGAGACTCTTCAGCTCTATCTAACAAGTCTTTTCTTTGGGATCCAGACAATATATACATGCCATTGCTTTCCATATTCCCTCTCTTTAATCTAGATTCATTTACTATTCTTTCTATCTCAACAAATAGTTCTGGCGCCTTTTGTGCCTCATCTATAATCAATGGAGAAGGATGAAGATCCAAGAAGCTTCTAGGGTCTTTTCTTGCAAAAGCCAAGTTAAATGAGTCATCAAGTGAAATATAATTAAAACCTTTGGAGTTAAAAGAATTGAATAATTCAGTTGATTTACCAATTTGCCTTGGCCCTGTAAGTAAAGTTATTGGAAAATGCTTAACACAATCAATAATAGTTTTAGTTATAAATCTAGGAATCATTAGTAATCTCCTCTGTAATTTCTGCAGTGGCACTGCATTTTTTACAATTTCATTTTATATTATTTATGTGAGCGAATCAATAATAATAGGTCACTAAAGTTATAAAGACATAGGCTTTAAAACCTATTTTTGCTTTCACATCAATACTACTTTATATTTCCCAATTTTTTAATTAATACTTTTCCAACCAATAGGACTATATAGAGTTCTTTCTGGGTCTTCCACGCTTTCTTTTGGCCAGCTGCTCCTTTTCGACTATTCCAAGGTCGAAAAGGAGCTTTTCCGTTGATGGGGATGTTCCTTCCTCCGACCCTTCTGCATCCGATTCTCTGCTTTACGGCATATCTGTCCTTGTTCTTTCCTTAGGCCTGGGCGACCGTGTTGGACGGTCTTTCGACTGCGAGTATCTCTTTCGGAATGGGCATGATCAAAGCCTCCTTATATAGTCCTATTACAAAATAAAACAGACTATATAGCAATCATTTTAGCCATATATTTTGCTGAATTTGTCGACACCGGAGAAGCAAAACGTTCACAAAAAAGGCATCAGAAAAGCCCCTGAAGGCACGAAATGCAGCTTCAAGGGCGGTCAAAAGGGCGAAAACATTAAAAATCAGCGAATCATATAGTCCTATTGGTTGGGAAAGTCTTATTTAAGTATGGATAAATATAATTTTGAGTAGATTTGAGAAAAGTTTATCGGAGATCAAGTCAAACTCCTATCTTCCAATCAAAAGACTAGCACCAGACTTGTTCAAAGCAATCTAAAAATAAATAGCGGAGATGTAAGCAAAAAGCCAGCTCTCTACAGGGACTGGTTTTTTTATATTATTTCTTGAATAATTCAGAATGTGTTCCTAGACGATAAAGCATCAAAATTAATGCGTTATTATCAATTTCATAAATAAGTAACCAATCAGGCTCTATATGGCATTCACGAGTTCCTTTATAACTACCAGACAGGTCATGGTCTTTGAATTTTGTGTCTAGTTTCTCCCCATTGGCTAATATGTTGATTACTTCAAATAATTTATCTAAATCCTTTCCTTGCTTTTTGGCAAGTTTCAAGTCTTTTTTGAATTGATTAGTAAATTGAATGCTACACTTCATTTATTCAAAGCATCTTTCAAAGCTTCCATACTTGTATATTTAGGTGCTTTAGGATTAGAAAGAAGTTCTTTTCCTTCTTTAATAGCTTTAGCAGTTATTTCGTTAGGTACATCGAGCTTTAATTCAAAAGGTATGCCATTTTCACGAATGGCTGTTCTTAAAAACATATTAACAGCAGTTGTCAAACTAAGGCCTAATTCATTAAAAATAGCCTCAGCTTGATCTTTTACAGCTTTATCAGTTCTGATATTTAAATTAGTTGTAGACATCTTTAATACCTCCACAATTATTATTTTATATTATTTTCGTTTATTGTCAACATATATGCCGAATTTTTACATCATAAAATCATCATTTGCTAATTAAAAATTGTAAGCGTGATGTAGCAATATGTGATTTATTAAGAAACATAAAGACTTCATTAAGCTAAATGTAAATCAATTCCATACTTAAAAGTTTAGTTATATGGAACCAGCTTTTATCTGTTTTGTTATCCAAACCAGCCAAACTTTCTAACTTCAAAAAATGACCCCTACCGCTTAAGACAAGGGACTTAAAATGAAATACTTTCAAAAAATCTCTTTGAATTTTAAAACAAAAAAAGCGATCAATTTTCTTGACCGCTTATCTTAATAAAACCCCGATAAATCGAGAATTCTTATTTTGACCGATCCCTCTATTTTTTAGAAGTACGGATTTGTAGCTAATGGCCTTCTCTAACACGAAAAATGCTTGAAGGACTTATCTCTAACACCGAAAATGCTTAAATTTTGTCGCTTTTGAGGCTTTTTCAATGAGATACGTATATCTTACATTTTAAATAACTCATCTTATATACAGCGTGAAACCAGCTAATGAATGATTATTTTCCAAACCTGGCATATCTATTATCTTCGCTATCAATAGCAGCTAAAGAAAGCCCTACGCAAAGAGGAATAAAATCGTCTTTTAATATTAAAAATTGATATATTCCTTTGTAATATTTTGCAGCAGCAAATAGTTTTCCTCTGTAATATATTTGAACGTCTTTTGTTGTTTTATCGTAATAAAGAGTTTCCCAGTTTTTTAATTCATGATGGTATGGTAGTGATTTTACCCACCAGCTACTTTTAAGACCGTAGCACTCTTTAAGAGTTCCAATTCTTTTGCCATTGATTTCAATAGCTCTGCTTAATGATCTGTCTTTAGATTCAAGGAGAGTATTGATAATTGATTTATGCATGGGTCTTTTACCAATAGCATCAATCCGGACAGTATTATTTCCAAACAGCGTTCTCATAGAAAATAGAGTTAGTCGATTTGATCAAGAGAGGACATATATGAAAGCAAGCAAAGGAATCACTTCTTCTATGCAACACACCTAACGACGTTTTAGTGGACTTTTGAGTCCGCCCTTTTTCATTTTTCTGGGCTTATTTCAACGAAAAGTCCCTTGTTGGCCAAGTTGGCTGATAGGAGGGCTTTTCAAATGAAGCCAAAAACAATTAAGGTAGCTCCACCGGAAGAGAGCAAGAAGCCAGTTCCCGAAGGGTATGTGCTAGTCAGACTCGACAGGAAGACTGGAAGAGGATTCTATGAAATCCTAGTCTCAAAGGATGAATTCAATCCGAATCCTAGCTTTGCTAAAACCCATAACGCAATGGTCAGGAAGCAGAAAAGAGACCTGAAGAAGACTCAAGACAACTCATGTGCCATGCCTAACGAGCCTGCCGACCATTCATACATCGATGACTATGATAAGGCAAATGAGAAAGCGAAGATGATGAGGTTCATCAAAAGAGTCATCAAAAACATGAAGAGCAAGGAAATGCGAAGAAATATCAAGGTATCCATCACCGTTCTTCTAACCAAGAAGAATGTGAATCCTCTCCTCGACAGCTTCATCCCTGACGAGGAAAGGGAGAATGACGACAAGGCTATCGACCTAAAGATCATGGAGTCTAAGGAGGTCGCAAGCAAAGGAAAGGACTTTGTTCTTTATCGAATCGAAGCCGACTCAAGGAAGAGCGTCTATGACCTCTTCTACAAGGGCCTTTCCACCAAGAAGGAGGACTATGAACACATCGGTCTTATCGAGATGCTCTCTCGCTTCAACATCAAGGAATTCAAGGCTCTTGGATTCAACATGCTCACAGGAGAGCAGGAAAGACTCGACTATGCCGAGAATCAGGTCACTAGCTATGTTTCAACTATCGCTACCGACTTCTGGTCGAAACAAAAGGTCGAATCAGACCTCGGCTATGTCGGTCTCATGAAGATTTTCAAAAATAAGGAGGTAAATGACAATGCCTAATTGGGTTAGAAACAGACTTTTCTTCGACGATCCCCACTCCAAGGAAATCGCCGACGAGTACATCGTCAAGGACGAGAACGGGAACTACAACTTCTCTTTGAACAAGATCATCCCCATGCCCGAAGAGCTCAACATCGAGTTAGGAAGCCGTTCAGATGACGGACTCAAGCTCTACTTCACCAAGATCCAAAAGGAGCTTCCTGCTGAGGAAGTCGAAAGAAAGCTCAAGCTCGTCGAGCCAAACATCATCTACAACGGCCGAAGCGAGATCTTCCTAAGCGATGAGAAGATCAACGAGCTTAAGGAAAAGTATGGTCAAGACTTTGGAAAGATTGAAGAGCTTGGCAAGAAGCAGGTCGACAACGTCGAGAAGTACGGCTACATAAACTGGTACAAGTTCTGCGTCGACAAATGGGGCTGTAAGTGGGATGGCTCCAACACCACCTATGACGGAAGGATAATCACCTTCGATACTCCGTGGTCTCCTCCCATTCCCGCAATCAAGGCTTTGGCGGAGAAGTTCCCGAATCTACGCATAGGCCTCATCTATTCCGATGAATGCTTGGAAAACGGAGTTGGCTACTATCTCATGGATAAAGGAAAACTTTATCAAGAGGGCATGTTCCCAGACCAGTCCAAATGGGCGATGGAATTCGCAATCGACCTCTGGGACAGAAAGGACGACTTCCGCTTTGACCACAACCTCGATAACTTCGTCTTGAGAAAGAAGCGTAATCACCACGAGAACGAGAAGCCCAGAAACGAAATGGAGGCAAGCTAATGGATAACAAGAAGAAATCGGTTTGGAAGAAGGTATTGCTAGGACTTCTAGCAGTCCTTCTCTTCTCAGGGGCATGCGCTAGCTTCTATTACATCGGGACAATCTTTGGAATAACTGAAGCCCAAAACGCTATGAAGGATAGCTCTAACAAAGAAAATTAAGCCTTCCGCTGTTCTTCTAATTGAGGAATCCTAGGAGGTGAAAGATGCCTACTAAATGTGCGATAGGCTACGAGGAAGGCGGTAAGTTCATCTATTCCACTTCCAACATGGATGGTTATCCTAGCTACACAGATGCAATTCTGGTCGATTCCTATTCTTCCATCGAAAGAGCTCGTGCCCTTGTCTCGATGGGAGACATGGATGTGATTGGTCTAAACATCACATCTGAGCCAAAGATAACCCATAACTGGGACTATAGGCAGCAAAGGGTCTGCGTCTTCTACAAGGGGGACAAGAAGGAAAAGAAACATGAATCCAAGACGATGGACATGTCAAAGTTCTCTTCCTTGGCCGATAAGTACCCTTACGTCTATAAGTTCACAGGCGATGGCTGGGAGGTAAACTACAAGGAGAAGGATTCCATCATAACCAAGCCAGTTCCCGAAGCGATTGACGATTACTTCAAGGGAATCGGTGTAAACAAGCCCGAAAGCTACTATGGCTACATGGATGAGACCGAGATTAAGGTCTACAAGAGCAAGGACATCGAAAACGCCCTCTATCTCGAAAGAAAAAGAAGGAGGAGGCATCAAGGACCAGAGTTTCTACTAAAAGGAGGTAACGAACATAACAGAACAAGCTAATGCCAATCTCCACTTCGCCTTCACTCCTGCCCAAAGAAACTTGGTCACCTCTCTCATGCTTAAAAAAGTGACTAAGGTCATGAACAACAAGGAATGCAGAAGCTTCCTAGACAAAGCTTCGGTCCTTAAGAAGGAAGGAAAGACAAGGGAGGAAATCGTGCAGATCCTCAAAGACGACTACATCAAGGCCTGGAAGTCTTTGGAGATAAGCTAAAAAGAAAGAGGCAATCGACTCAAAATCGGTTGCCTTTTATCATTAGCAATCTTTTTCGATATACTGCTTCCACTGATTATAGATGTTATTAATTGCTTCGTTGAATAGCTGGAACGAGCATTTTTCCGGATCGCCATTATTATTCTTAAGCTTTAGATACTCATTACTTAAATCGGATAATAATGAGCAACCTTCAGCATAATAATATGGATATTCACCATCTGTAGATTCATAGTCATCATCAACAGGTTCTTCATCTAATCCAGCATTGTCACCAACATTATCATTTAGCCATTCAAACTTTTCGGCCGCCTCGTCATTCTTACCGCCACGAATTGACCAGCAATAAGTTCCGTTGTCATTCTTTCTTGCGTATTTCTCTACCAAGTTACCATTTTTATCTGAAATTTGTTGAAAAATTGCGAAATCACAAGAATGTTCGATGGTTTTATTCTTCTTATACAAAAACTTTACCCTTATGACTGAAGTCCTATCTTCAGGATGCTTGTATCCCATCGGAAAGAAAACTTTATCGATAGCTCTATAAAAGACATTTCTAACATAATCAGGATACCACTCAATATCTTCTTGTGTTCTATTCAAATAGATATTGATATCTAAGTCAAAACCTTTGTTTCCGCCTACTTCTCTGGTTATAAAAACTTCTCCATATCGATTGGCGCTACCGACGAAACCCCAGCTGAATTTTATTTGGGGTTCATTTCCATCTTCCAACTCAATTTCTTTGATAGCTTCAGCTACTTTCTTCATGCAAGAACAAAATCTCTGCATAACTGGACGATATTCACCAGTAGGAACATACTCAAAACTTTTGGGCATAAAACCCTCCTTTCATTATTTTCCCTAACCTACCAACCAAAGTATGAGTTCCTCTTTAGTTCGAAATATAGTATCAAAATACATGAAAATGTGCAAGAAAAAATGAAGTGCCTCCATTCATCGAACTAAGCTTGTCCAATGAACGGGGAACGCATCAATCTCCGATGGCTTTTTTCGACTCTATTTTCTTTCTCCAATTCGACAGAACATAGCAAGGTATTGATATAGCCTGTGCGCTTTCTGAAACGATGACCAATGCCAGAGGAGCCCAATCATACAGGACTCCCATCAGCCAGCTTCCAAAGAAGGCGAGCACGCCGAAGGAAAGCTCGAACACTCCGTATCCAGTCGCCCTGCTGTCCTTAGGAACCATGCTTGTTACGGCCGCCTTAAGAATGGATTCCTGGGCTCCCATCCCTATTCCCCATAAGGCGACTCCGATGAAAAGAGTCGGAAGGGTGTTGAATTCAAAGACAAATATGGAGAAGAGGCTTGAGAAGACAGTCGCCAACACAAGGGAAAGGACTCCGAATCTGTCGTAAAGCTTTCCAAATAAAACGGCTGCGATGGCATCGATGATCATCGCCCCTGAGTAGACCAATGGCAAAGTTGCCGAAGTTATGATTGCGTTTCCTTTGTCGACGAAGGCTTTTCCGATATGCATGCCAACCAGGGAGTAATCGGTAAAACCTAAGGCAAAGAGGCTGATTCCCACAATGTAAAGGATGAAACTTGGCTTCATTTTGAATTTCTCATGCTTCTTGGGCTCCGGTTCAAACTTATCTGGATTCGGAAACTTGTGCTTGGAGAAGAAAAGAAGGCCAATAGTTGCGATGGCAGGAATCAACAAAAACAGGAAACAGAAGGCATAAGTTTTATATGTATCTCCATCTGTTCTGAAGAGCATGATTATGTAAAGGAAGAGAGGACCGAGGAAGGCGCCAATCTGGTCGAGCATTTCCTGGATTCCGAAGCTCCTTCCCACTTTCTCCTGTGTGGCGGCAAAAGAAAGGATTGTGTCCTTGGCAGGCTTTTTCACCGCCTTACCTATCCTTTGGATACTAAGCAAAACACACGCCCATATCCAGCCATGCGGTCCTACAAAGGCAAGAAGTGGAACGGTTATCGTATCTATAAGATAGCCGATTATGGTTAAAGTCCAATACTTTTTAGTCTTGTCAGCGATTCTTCCGAAGACGAATCGGAGAGAATAACCTAACAATTCTCCAAGCCCCGATATGAACCCGATGGTTGCAGCCGAGGCCCCAATCATCGAGAGATAGGGACCTTGGATGCTATTTGCTCCCTCATGGGTCATGTCGGAGAGAAGACTCACGACTCCGAAGAGAAGGAGGAAGCCCATCGCCTGTGACAGGCGTCTTTTTCCGTTTTCCTTCATTCTGCATTGCCTTCTTCTATTCTCTTAGTGATGTTTGGAAATCCAGCCTTACTCTCTTCCTTCGAACGAAGATAGAGCTTGTTAAGAAGCATGGAAAAATTTTCCTTCTCCTCATCATTCAAAGCTTCCAGAAGATATTCGTAATAGGCAGTCTCGACATGCCTCTTAGAAATCTTCAGTTCCTCCGCTTTTTCAGTCGGATAGACGAGGGATGACCTTCCGTCAGCAGGATTTTTCTTCTTGGTCAGATATCCTCTCTTGATAAGGCTTGTCACTTCCCTGGCCACGGCTGCTTTATCCGTTCCTAGAATTTGGCATATCTCGGCTTGTGTTATTCCGTTGTGCTTTCTCACAACATGGATGAGATCGAACTCCGATGTTCCTATCCCGTCCTTCTTTAAAGTCTTTACAGCAAGCTTATTGACCTCTCTTGCAATCTTTGTGATCTGTGCCTTCGTAATGTCCATATTATTCTCCTCATTATATTGGTTGATATATCGTAAGCGTTAAAGATATCCACTCTTGACGATTCGAACTCGCGAACCGCAAAT
>ERZ1034847.655-NODE-655-length-13512-cov-6.363454_pt1 | contig 13512 bp, 10 predicted proteins | sample MGYA00520633_ERZ1034847 | MGnify/ENA primary metagenome ERZ1034847 (study PRJEB33766, sample SAMN09781732) | gut metagenome | biome: gut microbiome | host: Homo sapiens | place: Madagascar | study: EMG produced TPA metagenomics assembly of the PRJNA485056 data set... | reverse complement strand
AAAGAAAAGAGCAACTTCCTGTACTAGATGGACCGATCCAGTTAGGTCGTAATATTCCAGCAGATGAACCGACAATACCAATGATCAATATCGTTGAAGAAGAACGTCGTGTGACCTTGGAAGGCTATGTATTTGATAAAGAAGTGCGTGAGCTACGTTCAAAACGTAAGATTCTAACGTTAAAAATCACCGATTATACTTCTTCTTTTATTGTTAAGAAATTTTCAAATAATGAAAAAGATGAACAAATCTTTGATGCAATCAGCGTAGGAAGCTGGTTAAAAGTTAGAGGAAGTATCCAAGAAGATACATTTGTGCGAGACCTGGTGATGAATGCACAAGATATCATTGAGGTGAAGCATGCACCTCGTAAAGACTATGCTCCTGACGATGAGAAACGAGTGGAATTACATGTTCATAGTAATATGAGTACGATGGATGCAACCAATAGTATCTCTGACCTTGTGGCTCAAGCTGGAAAATGGGGACACAAAGCGATTGCGATCACGGATCATGGAGGGGCACAAGCATTTCCTGAAGTGCATAGTGCCGGTAAAAAAGCAGGCGTGAAAATTCTTTATGGGGTTGAAGCCAATGTTGTAGATGATGGTGTGCCGATTGCTTACAATGATGAACATGTTTCTTTGAATGAAGGAACATATGTCGTATTTGACGTGGAAACCACCGGACTATCTGCTGTTTATGATACGATCATCGAATTAGCTGCGGTCAAGATGTATAAAGGGAATGTCATTGAAAGCTTTGATGAATTTATTGATCCTGGACACCCACTTTCCCGCACAACGATTGATCTAACTGGGATCACAGATGAAATGGTACGAGGATCTAAATCAGAAGAAGAAGTCCTACGTCTGTTTCTCGAGTTTTCAAAAGATTCGATTCTGGTCGCCCATAATGCCGCGTTTGATATGGGATTCTTGAATACAAGTTATGCAAAATATGGAATCCCAGAGGCGACGAATCCAGTCATCGATACGCTAGAATTAGCCAGATATCTGTATCCTCAATTTAAACGATTTGGTCTAGGTGTGTTATCTAAAAAATTTGGTGTCAGTCTTGAACAGCATCACCGAGCGATTTACGATGCTGAAGCGACAGGTCATTTAGCATGGATTTTCGTTAAAGAAGCAATGGAAAACCATGAGATGCTCTACCATGATCAACTCAATGCTCATGTGGGAGAAGGCGATTCGTATAAACGAGCAAGGCCATTTCATGTGACGATCTTAGCGAAAAATCAAGCTGGATTAAAAGATTTATTCAAATTAATCTCGATGTCGAATGTGGAATATTTTGAACGTGTCCCACGTATTCCTCGTTCACAACTGAAGAAATTACGTGAGAATCTTTTCATTGGCTCTGCTTGTGATAAAGGTGAGATTTTCGAAGCAATGATGCAAAAAGGAATTGAAGAAGCTAGAAATCGAGCAAAATTTTATGATTATATTGAAGTGATGCCAAAAGCGGTCTATGCACCATTGCTTGAGCAAGAACTAGTCAAAAATGAACATGATTTAGAAGAAATCATCAAAAATCTAGTTGAAATCGGAAAGTCATTGGACAAAATCGTCGTTGCTACTGGGAATGTTCATTACCTTAATGAAGAAGATGCAATCTATCGGAAGATTTTGATTAATTCAATGGGTGGGGCTAATCCGTTGAACCGACATAGTTTGCCTGATGTGCATTTTAGAACAACAGATGAGATGTTGACTGCTTTTAACTTTTTAGGAAAAGATCTAGCGAAAGAAATCGTCGTTGACAATACGAATAAGATTGCTGACCTTTGTGAAGAGGTCATTCCGGTGAAAGATGATTTGTATACGCCAAAAATTCCTGGATCTGAAGAAGAGATTTCTGATTTGAGTTATACCAGAGCTAAACAGTTGTACGGTGATCCATTACCAGAAATCATTGAAAAACGATTAGAAAAAGAATTGAATTCGATCAACGGGAATGGGTTTTCTGTGATCTATTTGATTGCGCAAAAACTGGTGCATAAAAGTAACAAAGATGGTTATTTAGTTGGTTCACGTGGATCAGTTGGTTCTAGTTTTGTTGCGACAATGACTGGGATCACTGAAGTAAATCCATTAGCCCCTCACTATTATTGTCCTGATTGCCAGTATTCAGAATTCTTTGAAGATGGTACTTACGGTTCGGGGTTTGATATGCCTGAAAAAAAATGTCCGAAATGTGGCGCACGATTAAATAAAGATGGCCATGATATTCCTTTTGAAACGTTCTTAGGGTTCCATGGAGACAAAGTACCAGATATCGATTTGAACTTTTCAGGTGATTACCAAGCAGAAGCGCACAACTATACGAAAGTTTTGTTTGGGGAAGAATATGTTTATCGAGCAGGAACAATCGGTACAGTTGCCGATAAAACAGCTTATGGCTTTGTTAAAGGTTATGAGCGAGATCATAATTTACAATTTCGCAGTGCTGAAGTTGATCGATTAGCCAAAGGTGCGACTGGCGTGAAGCGAACGACTGGACAACATCCAGGGGGGATCATCGTTATTCCCGATTACATGGACGTATATGATTTTACACCGATCCAATATCCAGCAGATGATCAAAATTCAGAATGGAAAACAACGCATTTTGATTTCCATTCTATCCATGATAATGTACTGAAGCTTGATATTCTGGGACATGATGATCCGACAGTAATCCGTATGTTGCAGGATTTATCGGGAATCGATCCACAAACGATCCCAACTGACGATCCAGAAGTAATGAGAATTTTTGCCGGTCCAGATGTCTTGAACGTTACCAGTGAACAGATTTATTCTAAAACAGGGACACTAGGTATCCCAGAGTTTGGGACACGCTTTGTTCGGGGAATGTTGGAAGAAACACATCCAACGACTTTTGCTGAACTCTTACAGATTTCCGGATTATCACATGGGACCGATGTGTGGTTAGGCAATGCAGAAGAATTGATCAAACGTGGGGATGCAACTTTGGCTGAAGTAATTGGTTGTCGGGATGATATCATGGTTTACTTGATCCATGCTGGATTAGATAGTGGGATGGCTTTTAAGATTATGGAAACCGTTCGTAAAGGGCTATGGAACAAGATCCCTGATGAATTACGAGAAACCTATCTATCCGCCATGAAAGAAAACAATGTTCCAGATTGGTACATTGATTCTTGTTCTAAAATCAAATATATGTTCCCAAAAGCCCATGCAGCGGCTTATGTTTTGATGGCCTTACGTGTAGCTTATTTTAAAGTCTATTTCCCTATTTTATACTATTGTGCCTATTTCTCAGTTCGAGCGGATGATTTTAATCTTGTGGCTATGTGTAAAGGGAAAGATGCGGTAAAACAAGCGATGAAAGAAATCACAGATAAAGGTTTGGATGCCTCAGTCAAAGAGAAAAATCAGTTGACCGTCCTTGAATTAGCGAATGAAATGTTGGAAAGAGGCTTCCATTTTGGCATGATCGATCTATATAAATCAGATGCCGTGAACTTCGTGATCGAAGGAGACACATTGATCGCACCATTTAGAGCTGTCCCAAGTTTAGGAACAAACGTTGCAAAACAAATCGTTGAAGCACGAAAAGATGGACCATTCTTATCAAAAGAAGATCTTGCTACACGAGGAAAAGTTTCTAAAACGTTGATTGAGTATATGAACGACAACGGAGTATTGAAAGACCTTCCAGATGAAAACCAACTTTCCTTGTTTGATATGTTCTAATCAAGGGTTAGCGTGGAAGCTTGTCATTTTAAATGAAATATGGTATAGTTATTTATAGGTAATGATACTAACTGTGAGTGAGCGGAATTTTCGCTCACTCTTTTTAATGGAATTACGGAAGCAATTTTAAGGAGGCGAACTTTTTGAGTAGCGTCGTTGAAACAGTCACAGCAATGGTGACTCCGATTTTAGAGGAACAAAATTTTGAACTTGTCGAAGTAGAATTTGTGAAGGAAGGCAAAAGTTGGTTCTTACGAGTATTCATTGACAAAGATGGCGGAATCGATATCGAAGAATGTGCATGGGTTAGCGAAAAACTTAGCGAAAAACTTGATGCAGCAGATCCAGATCCTATCCCACAAGCTTATTTTCTAGAGGTATCATCTCCAGGGGCAGAACGCCCATTAAAAAAAGAGAAAGATTACGAAAAAGCGCTTGGAGAATATATCCATGTTTCTCTTTATCAACCAGTTGATGGAGAAAAACAATATGAAGGATTTCTTCAATCAGTTGATGCTGAACAGCTGATATTGAAAATACGCATAAAAACACGGGAAAAAGAATTAATTCTTGACCGAAAAAATATTGCCAAAGCTCGCTTAGCGATCCAATTTTAATCACGGAGAGGAAACAGAAAAATGAGTAAAGAAATGCTAAACGCATTAGATGCATTAGAAGCTGAAAAAGGGATTTCAAAAGAAATCGTGATCGACGCTTTAGAAGCTGCTTTAGTTTCTGCATACAAACGCCATTATGGTCAAGCTCAAAATGTTGAAGTTGAATTTGATCAAAAGAAAGGGAAAATTCACGTCTATGCTGTGAAAGAAGTTACTGAAGAAGTAATGGATTCACAATTAGAAGTATCATTAAAAGATGCGCTTTTGATTAATCCGGCATATGAGATTGGTGATACCATCCGTTTTGAAGTGACACCAAAAGACTTTGGACGAATTGCTGCACAAACAGCAAAACAAGTTATTTTACAACGTGTCAGAGAAGCAGAAAGAACCATCATTTACAATGAGTTCAGCGCGTATGAAAAAGACATTATGCAAGGTATCGTTGAACGTCAAGATAAACGATATATCTATGTAAATCTTGGAAAGATCGAAGCAGTTTTATCGAAACAAGATCAAATGCCTAATGAATTTTATCAACCGCATGATCGTATCAAAGTGTACGTTTCTCGTGTAGAAAATACGTCAAAAGGTCCACAAGTCTTCGTTAGCCGTAGCCATCCAGATCTATTACGCCGTTTATTCGAACAAGAAGTGCCAGAAGTTTACGATGGGATCGTTGAAATCGTAAGCATTGCTAGAGAAGCGGGCGATCGCTCAAAAGTAGCCGTTCGTTCAAATGATGAAAATATTGATGCAGTTGGAACTTGTGTTGGACCAAAAGGCCAGCGTGTGCAAGCGATAGTGAATGAATTAAAGGGTGAAAACATGGATATCGTTGAGTGGAACGAAGATCCAGCGGTATTTATCACGAATGCTCTGAATCCAGCGCAAGTGATCGATGTGATTTTTGATGAAGAAAATCCTAAAGCTTGTACCGTTGTCGTTCCAGATTACCAATTATCCTTAGCGATTGGTAAACGTGGACAAAATGCACGTTTGGCTGCCAAACTAACAAATCACAAAATCGATATCAAGTCAGAATCAGATATGGCTGAATATTATGAAAAACAAGCGCAAGATCAAGAAGTAGCTTCTGAAGAAGTCGCTCATGATGAAGCGATCGTTCAATCTGATTATACAGATGATGAATATGAAACGATTGCTTTCAACGATGAAACAGTTGAAAATACGGATCAAGATGCTTAACAATTAGCTTAGGAGGCGAAGAGATGAAACAAAGGAAGATTCCTTTACGCAAATCTGTGGTTTCAGGTGAAATGAAACCCAAAAAAGAGATGATTCGAATTACCCGTTCCAAAGAAGGGGAAGTATCGATTGATCCCACTGGGAAAATGCCAGGCCGTGGTGCGTATGTCTCACTTGAGCTAGCTGAAGTACAACAAGCTTGGGATAAGAAGATTCTTGATCGGGCGTTAGAAACGACTTTGACAGATGAATTCTACCAAGAGTTACTCGATTATGTAACCCATCAAAAAGCACGAAAAGAGCTATTCGGTAAATGAATGAAGGAAATCGGCAAAAAGCCATGAATCTCATTGGGTTAGCGATGCGCGCTGGTAAGTTGATTACCGGCGAGGAGTTGACCATTGCAGACATTCGTAAACAGAAAGCAAAGATCGTGTTTGTAGCAAATGATGCGAGTGAGAATACGAAGAAAAAAGTGAAAGATAAGAGTTCATGTTATGAAGTTCCTTGCTTTGAACTATTTTCCGAAGCTGAAATCACGCAGATGATTGGGAAGCCTCGCAAAGTATTTGGAATCGTAGATAACGGTTTTGCGAAGAAAACCAAGGAGCTAATTGAAGGTTAGGAAGGTGATTGCATGAGCAACAAACGAATTTATGAACTAGCAAAAGAATTAAATCAGCCTAGTAAAGACGTTGTGGAAAAGGCGCAGCAACTTGGGATTAATGTGAAGAATCACATGGGAACAATCACAACTGGTGATGAAAAGAAGTTGCAACAAGCGTTCAAAAAACCACAGACGAATAAAAAACCAGCACAGCAAGCCAGCCAAAAGCCAGCCACAAACCAGCCGAATGAACAAAAGAAACAAGAAACAAAAACGAAACAACAAAAAAATAACCGCAACTATCAAGATCGCGGTCAAGGGAGCGGTCAAGGGAGCGGTCAAGTGAATCAAGGAAAAAACCAATCAACAAACCAAAACCGAAGTAATAATGGAGGCGGAAATAACCAAAACCGTCAAGGAGCAACACAAAGTGGCAATCAAAACCGCCAAGGATCAACACAAGGCGGAAACCAAAATCGCCAAGGATCAAACCAAGGTGGTAACCAAAACCGTAACAACAATAATAATCGTGGTAAATTTAACAATAACAACCGCAATCGTTTTAACAAAAAAGGGAAAAAAGTAAAACAACAAACTTCCAATAAACCTGCTGTACCACCACGTAAATTCCGTGAGTTACCAGAAGTATTAGAGTATACTGAAGGCATGAACGTTGCGGATATTGCGAAGAAAATCCATCGTGAACCAGCAGAGATCATCAAAAAATTATTTATGCTTGGCGTAATGGTCAACCAAAACCAAGCACTAGATAAAGATACGATTGAACTCTTAGCAACAGATTATGGGATGGAACCACAAGAAAAAATCCAAGTAGATATCGCAGATATCGACAAATTCTTTGAACCAGAAGAATTAAATCCTGATACATTGGTTTCTCGTCCACCAGTTGTAACAATCATGGGACACGTCGACCACGGGAAAACAACATTACTTGATACATTACGTCATTCACGAGTAACAAGTGGCGAAGCTGGTGGGATTACACAACATATCGGTGCCTACCAAATCGATATCGATGGCAAACCAATCACATTCTTAGACACACCTGGGCATGCTGCATTTACAAGTATGCGTGCGCGAGGAGCAAGTATCACTGATATCACGATCTTAGTTGTAGCAGCAGATGACGGTGTTATGCCACAAACAGTCGAAGCAATCAACCATGCGAAAGCAGCTGGCGTACCAATTATCGTTGCTGTTAATAAGATTGATAAACCAGGGGCAAATCCTCAACACGTGATGCAAGAATTAAGTGAATATGAATTGATTCCAGAAGCTTGGGGTGGAGAAACGATTTTCGTTGAAATCTCTGCTAAATTTGGTCAAAATATTGACGAATTGCTAGAAATGATCTTGCTGGTTGCGGAAGTAGAGGATCTAAAAGCAGATCCTAAACAACGAGCAATTGGTACAGTAATTGAAGCACGTCTAGACAAAGGAAAAGGACCTGTTACTACATTACTTGTTCAACAAGGGACTTTAAACGTAGGTGACCCAATTGTAGTAGGAAATACCTATGGACGTGTGCGTGTGATGGTCAACGACTTAGGTCGTCGTGAAAAATCTGCTGGACCAGCAACACCAGTTGAGATCACTGGGTTAAACGATGTGCCACAAGCAGGTGACCGCTTTGTTGTCTTTGAAGATGAAAAAACTGCTCGTGCAGCCGGTGAAGAACGTGCCAAACGTGCGTTGTTAGAACATCGTGCGATCACTAGTCGGGTAACATTGGACAACTTGTTTGAAAGCTTAAAAGAAGGCGAATTAAAAGAAGTAAATGTTATCATTAAAGCTGATGTACAAGGTTCTGCAGAAGCCTTGGCTGCTTCATTGCAAAAGATCGATGTAGAAGGCGTACGTGTGAAAATCGTCCATTCTGCAGTTGGTGCCATCAATGAAAGTGATGTAACCCTTGCAGCAGCAAGTAATGCGATCATCATTGGGTTCAATGTTCGTCCTACACCACAAGCTAAAATTCAAGCGGATAATGAAGAAGTGGACATTCGTTTACACCGAATCATTTATAAAGCAATCGAAGAAATCGAAACAGCGATGAAAGGGATGCTAGATCCAGAGTTTGAAGAAAAAATCACTGGTCAAATGATCGTTCGAGAAACATTCAAAGTATCAAAAGTTGGAACGATCGCTGGGGCTTATGTCACAGAAGGATACATTCGACGTGATAGTGGCGTTCGCGTGATCCGTGATGGTATCGTCATTTACGAAGGACAACTAGCTAGCTTGAAACGTTTCAAAGACGATGTAAAAGAAGTTAAAATGGGTTATGAATGTGGTGCAATGATCGAAAAATTCAATGACATCAAAGTCGATGACGTCATCGAAGGCTTCATTATGGAAGAAATCAAAACAAATTAATTTTAGGAGGCCGCTCAATATGGCAAACTATAGAGACCGCCGAGTCGGTCAAGAAATTTTAAAAGAAGTAAATGATATTTTACGCAAAAAAGTTCGTGATCCTCGTGTAGAAAACGTGACAATCACTGATGTCCACGTTACGGGAGATCTACAACAAGCAACCATCTATTATAGTATTTTATCTGACTTAGCTTCAGATAAGAAACAAGCACAGGAAGGCCTAGCAAAAGCAAGTGGACTGATTCGCCGTGAATTAGGACACAACTTAAGCATCTATAAAACGCCTGAATTAACTTTTGAATTAGATGAGTCAGTGGGGTATGGTAACCACATTGATGAGTTGCTTCGTAATTTAAATAAAGATTAAAACAAAAAGAGCTATAAACCTTAAGAAGTGGGGTTATAGCTCTTTTTTAGTAGTTTTTTTAGTTTTAGCTTTTTATAAAGCAGAGATACCGCAGTTACACCATCATCCAATTTTTTAGAAAAAAAGTTCAAACTACACAATGCAAGTAGTTTAAAATGATAAACGCACAGTACCGTAATTTTACTGTACAGAATACATGAGAAAAAAATGAGCAATTTGTACGTGTCTCGAACAGGTTGTGAAAGAAGCGGTCAACTCCAAACGAATAAGAGAGAATCTTTTAAAATAGCTTTTCTTATTTTGAAAAATTCTCTCTTATTTTTAAGAAGTGGCTTCTTGGACACCATTTATTAAGAGTTAGATTTATACTTCAGACTCTTTTCGAGATTCGTATATGATTCTCAGTTTTTTGTTTTGGGGAAGACTAGGATCATCTATTCCTTAAAAGCTGCGTCTCGTTTTAATCAAAGGTTGCAAATGAAGGATTCAAGCTTGCCTTTGTCTAAGAGAATAACATGAATTGTATTTACAGGTTTGTGAAGTTTTATTACAAGTTTGTTGCCAAATAATAAAAACGTAGCGAAAAAAGGTAAAATCGTCACATTATTGTGGGATGTGTTATAATGACAAAGTTGATATTTTATTGGATAGGGAGAAAAAACATGGACGGATTATTACCTTTGTGGAAAGAACGTGGCATGACAAGTCATGATTGTGTATTTAAATTAAGAAAAATCTTACATATGAAAAAAATTGGTCATGGTGGTACGTTAGACCCTGATGTTGATGGTGTGTTACTGATTTGCCTTGGAAAAGCGACTAAAGTTATCGAATATTTAAGCGATGCAGGAAAAGTATACCAAGGAGAGATTACATTAGGATTTAGTACAACGACAGAAGACAAATCTGGTGAGGTCGTCGAAAGTAAAACAGTTGATCGATTAATCAGTGATGAAGAAATTGATGAAACGATGAAAAGTTTTATCGGGGAAATCACTCAGATACCACCGATGTATTCAGCTGTCAAAGTGAACGGCAAACGTCTTTATGAGTATGCCAGAAACAATGAAACAGTTACACGTCCCGTGCGTAAAGCGCAGATTGAACGTTTTGAAAGAACAAGTGACGTGCATTGGGACCAAGAGAAGGGGTTGCTATCTTGGCGTTTTGAGGTAGTATGCGGGAAAGGGACTTATGTACGAACGCTTGCTGTTGATACTGGGAAAAAATTAGGCTATCCTGCTCACATGTCCGATCTAACTCGAACAGCTAGTGGAGGAATGAAGAAGGAGCAGGCAATCACTTTACAGCAAGTAGCAGATTATATGCTTGCAGGAACCTTTGAAGAACATTTATTACCACTAGAAGCTGGTGTCGCTCGTTTTAAGAGAGTAGACATTAGTGATCGTGTTTGGGAAAAAGTTAAAAATGGTATGCGCTTAGATTATCAGGTATTTAACTTAGCAGAAATGCCGACAGAAGAGATCGCACTTTTTTACCAAGACAAAGTAGTAAGTATTTACCAGCCAAATCCAAAAGAAAAAAATAAATTAAAACCAAGCAAAGTGTTGAGGAATGAGGTATAAAAATGAAAATTATCAAAATTAGACATCCTTATCAAGCAGATCAGATCCCACCAGAAGACGTTGTACTTGTTTTAGGATTTTTTGACGGGGTACATCTAGGCCATCAACGTGTTATCAATCGGGGAAAAGAAATTGCTAAAAAAGAAGGATTGAAATTAGCTTTGATGACTTTCAACCAACATCCTTCAATCGTCTTCAAAAAAATAAATCCAAGTCAAGTAAAATATTTGACTACTCTGGAACAAAAAGAAGAAAAAATGGCCCTATTAGGTGTTGATTATTTATACGAAATCGATTTTACGTCATCGTTTGCTCATTTAGCTCCACAAGAATTTGTCGATCAATATATCGTAGGACTTCATGCAAAATATGCTGTTTCTGGTTTTGACTATACTTACGGACCTAAAGAAATTGCAGATGTAGCGCACTTACCAAGTTATGCAAAGAATCGATTTGAAGTCATCACTGTACCAAAAGAAGAAGACAGTGGCGAGAAGATTAGTTCGACACGGATACGTGAATTATTAAACGCAGGAGAAATAAATGAAGTAACACGTTTATTGGGGGCTGCTTACGAGGTCGAAGGGGTGGTAGTCCATGGCGATGCTCGTGGTCGCCTGCTAGGATTCCCAACAGCTAACATCAAAGTTAAAAGTACTGTTCATCTTCCAAAAGAAGGTGTCTATGTTTCAGAGATCAAAGTTGGTGAAACGTGGTATCAAGCAATGGGATCAATCGGTCATAATGATACCTTTGGTGATGATCGTGAACTTACCGTTGAATTATATATTTTAAATTTTGCTCAAGATATCTATGGAGAGCATGTAAAAGTCCGTTGGCATCATTTTTTGAGAAACCAAGTGAAATTTCCAAACGTTGAATCGTTGATTGAACAACTGAAAGCAGATGAAAAAGCGACAGCGGACTATTTTAAATAAAAGTATTGAATTTAACTGAAGACAATAAAAAAGACTTTTTTGGTGAAATCATTCGAGTCAGCAAGTAGCTTGCTGACTCTTTTATTATAGAAAAAAGTAAATCGATCGAATAAGCGTATCGTTTGCCTAAAAGACAGGGTGCTATTGTACACTTGATATAGGAAGTATGCAGTAGGTGAAAAAGAAGGGTGGAAAGTATATGTATAAAGATCTAACAAATAAGGTGGCAGTAGTAACTGGAGGATCAAAAGGGATCGGTAAAGCAATCTGTGAACGCTTTGGTAAAGAAAAAATGTGTGTGGTTGTCAACTATCATTCGGATGAAGAAGGGGCACAAGAAGCAGTAGCCGAGATCGAAAAAAATGGTGGCAAAGCAGTAGCTGTCGAAGCGGATGTCAGTACAGAAGAAGGGATGGATCGTCTGCTCAAAGCAGCAATCGAAACATTCGGAAGTTTAGATATCTGGGTCAATAATGCTGGTATGGAAACGCAAAAACCAACCCATGAGCTGGAATTAGAAGATTGGGAGAAAGTGTTAAAGGTGAACCTAACAGGCGTATTTTTAGGGACAAAAACAGCGTTGAGTTATTTTAAAACTCATCAGATCAAAGGTAATATTATCAACATGTCCTCCGTTCACGAACAAATCCCTTGGCCGACATTTGCTCATTACGCAGCATCAAAAGGCGGTGTCAAGCTGTTTACAGAAACAGTAGCCATGGAGTACGCACCAGAAAATATTCGAATCAACAGTATTGGACCAGGGGCGATCAAAACTCCGATTAATGCAGAAAAATTTGAAGATCCAAAAGAAAAAGAAATTCTAGAAAGCATGATACCAATGGAACGAGTGGGTAAACCCGAGGAAGTCGCCGCCGCTGCTGCTTGGCTCGCTTCTAATGAATCCAGTTATGTGACAGGAATTACTTTATTTGTAGATGGTGGCATGAAACTATATCCATCCTTTCAAGGTGGTAAGGGTTAAAGCTACTTACCATTATTATAGAAACAAGAAATAGGAAAAAAATAAATTTAGAATCTAAAAAAACAGTAAACGACATTCAAAGAGCTGACCTTCGGCAATAAGACAAAAATCCACAAAACAGGGGGAGCTGTTTCGAGATTTTTATCTTGTTTGCTCCAACGATTACTCGTCGTAGTTTTTACTTGGCGAGTAATCAGGTCAAACGCTCTTTTCGCAATCTCTTATACACGGTGCTTATGCATCCAGTTCTTGAAATAAGCTTGAATTTTTTGAAACATGGGAAGCTGTTTCAAAAAATTCAGGCTTATTGTCATCAGAGCAGATCGTTTCTTTCACAGTCTCTCTTTCAAAATAAAAAACTAATTCTTTTTTAGTGAAATGGATGTTTGTTTTTGTAGTTGTTCATAGATCCATGACCCGAAATTAGTGACATAATTAAAGTTACCACCAATTAAGATATCATATTCATTTTCTTTGAAATGCGTGTATTGGATCAATCGATCATTTTTATTAGCATAAACCTCTGAATGATAGTTAAAAAGTTGCTCTTTAAAGGCATCCATTTCGTGAAAATCATCTGTTACAAGAGATAATTTTAATGTGACAGGGACATCAAGCGTCACTTGATAATCTTTTTGGATCATTAGATTTTCCTTGTCACCGTAAAGGAAATCAAACAAATTTTGTTCAGAAAACTTCCATTTTCCTCCAACTTTTGTTCCCTTTAATTTCCCTTCGTGCAGATAGTTTCGAATTGAACGAGTTGTCACACCAAGTTGGTCGGCTAATTCTTGTACTGAATAATAACCTTTCAATATATCCCTCCTAAAAATTAAACCACTTATTTAAACACCGTGGTATCGAATTAAAATAAAGTCCTTATGACCCAAAAGTTAGTTTCAGATTGATGAGGAATTAAATATACTTTATAGATTGTAATTATACTAAAATTCTTATGAAAAAAATAGATTTGTTCGTTAAATAATCGTTATGTTTAGAATAAAATAAACAGATAAAGCAGTGTTTTTCAAATTTAAACTTAAAAAATCGTTATTTAAAATAACTT
>ERZ1034847.654-NODE-654-length-13513-cov-6.253455_pt1 | contig 13513 bp, 9 predicted proteins | sample MGYA00520633_ERZ1034847 | MGnify/ENA primary metagenome ERZ1034847 (study PRJEB33766, sample SAMN09781732) | gut metagenome | biome: gut microbiome | host: Homo sapiens | place: Madagascar | study: EMG produced TPA metagenomics assembly of the PRJNA485056 data set... | reverse complement strand
CATCTGGGGATCTTTCTTGTAAAATTCCTCCCGCCATCCAGAATCTCCAATCAAGCGGTCTATGCATTCTTCCCACTTATCGTACTTTCCGTTTTTCGGCAGCATCCGCTCAAGTGCAGAGAACGGAAATAGGTACCATACATCTATCGATTTCGTCTGCGCTACATTTTCAAGCGTAGTCCAATTTACCTGCGTCGCATATGGATCTAAGAACAGCAATCCTCTGTTATATCTCCAGTCTACACTGCTAATAATCTCCGCAAGCTTATCATTCGCATCGCCACAGTAAATCGTAACAATTCGCCTCATCTGCGGGAACTCGGCATTTATCATATCCTGAAGTTCTCTCGCCTTCTGAGCGTCCGCTTCTATAAAATAATAGTGATCGAACTTCTTCTCAGACGCCAGTGCACGCTTGGCGGAGCCCACAAGATACTGCCCGCCGTCACTGGTTTCAATCTCGCCGGTTCCAGCAAAGGCATCTATATAAATCTTCTTGAACTTTTGATTTTGCAGTGCAATTATGTATGCGTCCAGATAGCTAGTGAAGATATTCAGCTTCTCCTCAGTCCAATTGCCACCAAATTTCTGCAATATTGCCATATATTCCAATCACCTCATATATCTGAAACTCTATCTCATGAAGAGAAAGAGATCACCGTTTCATTTTTTCCTGTCTCAGAATTCACAATCTGCTCGATCTTCGCGTCAAAAAAATCCGTAAGATCACTCTTTATCTCATTACGAAATCCCTCTGAAGGAAAAATCGGGTGGTTATCTAAAAGTTCCCACATCTCATCAAGAGACACCTGTTTTCGACCTCTAAAACTGCGCTGAAGATATTTCGCGATATCGATAACATGTAAACAGCTTTCATCCTCTTCTTCAGTAATTTCTCCGAAAAAATCAAACGATAACTGCCTATTCTCAGCCGAATGCTTAGTAGAGGACTGTGCACCAAATACCTTCCAAGCACTCTTCTTGTAAAGCTTATATCCTTCCTTATCACTCGTACAATGAATCAAATTGTACACAAGTGAATTCTGCGTGTTATAGAAGGGAAATGCCGATACATAATATCTACGAGTTCCCTTTAGATAATTTATGATTTCCTCCACTCTGGCCTCATATGCTACCTTGTCACTTCCATAAGGTACCAGTTTTTCAAAATCCTCCAGATATGTGTTCTCATACTTTGCCTTTGTTGTCCTTTTCTTGGCACTTGTAATCGCCCTCACCGGATCTGAAACCATGTGATTAATCATAACCTCTCCACAATTTCGGAAAAAAGGCAAAAGTGCTTTCCAATCAATAGTCGCATCATATGGATCATAAAGCAGAAAATAATGAAATTTCCCTGTTCCATACAACTGTGGCCCGATAGTCAAAAGTAATTCGTGTGCATCGCTACAAGATGTGACAATCTTAAAATTACGTTCATCTTGTGGAAGATGCTTTTTTAATTCATCTACCCGTGCTTTGTCTTTGTCATTCAAATAAATATGTATATTATTATCCGTATAGGTTCTAGCCATTTCCCAAAGCACTTCTGAAACACGCACTGCCGTTCCCTTCACTACTTGTCCAGCATCATCAATATACACACCACTATTACACATACAATCAATAAAAATCAAACCATTGCAAGAACCAGTCAACAGTAATTTTTCTGCCCATGATTTTATATATTCCTCAATCAATTCAAATTTTTTAATCGTATGAGGACTTGCCTTACTAATCACGCTCTTTTTCTTGCTAGACATCGTATCACTCCTCAGCCAATTTCATTTTCATCTGTAGGAATTAGTTCCACTATATCTCCTATATCACAATTCAAAGTTTTGCATATTTTCATTAGTACTTCCATACTTACCCTTTCTCCCTTAGAAAGTTTGGTTACCGAAGCCCAACTGATTCCAGCAGATGCTTGTAAATCTTTCTTCTTCATGTCTTTGTCAATCAATATTTTCCATAATTTTTTATAGCTAACTTCCACGATAATCACCTCGCGATTTTCAAAAACGTGATCCATATTATAGTATATCATTCAACGAGATTTATTCAACGATTTTCTTCACAAACGCAAGAATCATCTCTGCAATTAGCATATTTTTCCATATGTATTAAATAAATTCAATGTTATTGATAAATATATCATCTGATTAGATAAGATAGATATTATTCATATAAGTCTTAATATTTTCAGTTTCATTACCTTGTCCTTTGGACACTCCAAGACAATCAAAAAAGACATCCCTTGACCCGTAATAATTACGGTTCAGGAATGTCCTTTTTTCGCTACTTAGCAGTAAGATAGACTCACGATGCTACTTATCCACAATCTATACAATTCCAAAATTCTTAAACGCCTGCATAATCGCTTCTTCCTTCTGCGGTGTACATTGTGGCTGTCTCGCATTCTCTGACTTAGGCAGATTAAAATTCTCTCCCACATCCAATCCACATTTCTTCTTAATCTGTGCAATATACAACGAAGAAACCTTCAGTCCTGTCTGTTCGAGTACATAAGCCTTTATCTGCTCATAAGTTGCTTTTCCCTTGAACTCTGATAAGTCCATATTCTCCAACGAGAAGTCAACCTTCACTTTTCTACTGTCGACCATTCCCTTGGAAAGTAAGACAACAGTTTCTACATGTTTCGTAAATGGAAACATGTCGCAAGGCTGGCACTCGACAGCCTGATATCCATGTCTTGTGAGATATTTTAAATCTCTCGCAAGTGTCTCCGGGTTGCATGACACGTAGACCACTTTTTTCGGTGCAAGTTTTACTACTGAGGATAAAAATGCCTCATCGCTTCCCGCTCTCGGTGGATCCATGAATACGACATCCACTTTTTTGTTCTGCTCTGCCAGCTCCACCATAAATTTTCCGGCGTCTGCATTGTAGAACTGTTCATTTTTGATATTGTTCCGTTTTGCATTGATGACCGCATCCTTCACAGCATCACGGTTTAACTCCACGCCGATCACTTCTTTTGCCTTGGACGCAGCGATCAGACCGATCGTTCCGGTTCCACAATATGCATCGATCACTTTCTCTTTTCCGGTCAGTCCCGCATATGTGATCGCTTTGTTATAAAGGATCTCTGTCTGTACCGGATTCACCTGATAAAATGATTTTGGCGAAATACGGAAGGTACAGCCACAGAGCGTATCTTCAATATAACCTTTTCCATAAATAACAGTTTCCTTTTCTCCGAGAACCATGCTGGTCTGTTTATCATTTATGTTAACCACAACTGTAGTTATTTCAGGATGAAGCTTCCGCAATGCTTTCACAAAATTATTTTTGGATGGAAGAATCGGGGAACCGAGCACCAGCACTACCATCACCTCGCCGCTGTGAAAACCACGGCGCACGAGAACATGCCGGAGCAGACCGTATCCGGTGTCCTCATCATAAGTTTTTATTTTAAATGAATGTAAAAGTCCTCTGATATCACGGATGATAGCGCTTGAAAGCTCATCCTCGATCTCACAGGAATCAATGTTGATGACCTCATGGGTTCCGGCCTTGTATACACCGGAGATCACGCCGCCCGGTGCCGCCTTTGCGTGTCCGTTTCCTGCGGTACGTCTGCCTCCGTTTGCATGTTTTCCCCTGCGCTCCACATCAAACACTGCGTGTACTTTATTTCTGTAATGATACGGATTTTCCATTCCGATGATCGGCAGAACTTTACAGTAATCCCCAATGTTTTTGCGCACATAGGTCTGTTTTTCCTGCAGCTGTTGTTCGTAGGACATTCCCTGATAATCACAGCCGCCACATTTTTTTGCATACGGACAGACTGCTGCCGGTTTCTTTGTATCCTGCGGCGCTTTCTTTGTATCCTGCGTTTTCTGTGATTTCCATGCGTATTTTTTCTGCAATGCTCCCGCATTATCTATGATTTTTTTCTTTCCTTTTGTCTGCATGACTGCTCCTTTTATTTTGGCTTGTTACTTTTCATCTCTATGTGTTTATGCTATCATAGGAACCCGTAAGAATCAAAATATTTTTAGTGAGGTTATGAATATGAATTTTATTAAGAAAAACTGGAAAGGTGTGCTGTTATGCCTGATAATCGCGATTCCAAGCTGGATTTTAGGAAAAATTTTCCCAATTGTAGGTGGTCCTGTCTTTGCGATTCTCCTAGGAATGGTCATTACATTATTGGTCAGCGATAAATCTGCTCTACAGAGCGGCATCACATTTGTGTCCAAAAAAATCCTGCAATATGCTGTTATTTTACTTGGTTTTGGAATGAATCTCTCTGTCATCCTGCAGACAGGAAAACAATCGCTTCCAATCATTCTTGCAACGATCACAACATCCCTTGTTGTTGCCTGGGTATTACATAAAATCCTTCATGTTCCCGGAAAAATCTCCACACTCATCGGTGTAGGTTCCTCAATCTGCGGAGGCTCCGCAATTGCAGCTACTGCTCCTGTCATTGACGCTGATGACGAGGAAGTTGCACAATCAATTTCTGTCATTTTCTTTTTCAATATGCTTGCCGCTTTATTTTTTCCTATGCTTGGCACCGTTCTCGGTTTTTCCCAGACAAGCGGAGAGGCTTTCGGTATTTTTGCCGGAACTGCTGTGAATGACACCTCTTCCGTTACCGCTGCTGCCTCCACCTGGGATTCCATGTACAACCTTGGTTCGGCTACTTTGGATAAAGCTGTCACCGTAAAACTTACAAGAACACTGGCAATTATTCCAATCACGCTTGTCCTTGCTTTTCTTCGAACCAGAAGGGAACAAACGGATCATAATAAAGTGGATTTTAAAAAGATTTTTCCAATGTTCATTCTCTATTTTATAATTGCATCCATTATTACAACAATAGCAGTGAACTTCGGTGTTCCAGCAGCTGTTTTCAATCCGCTAAAAACTTTGAGCAAGTTTTTCATCGTTCTTGCCATGAGTGCAATTGGTCTGAATACCAATATTGTGAAATTAGTGAAAACAGGAGCCAAACCTTTGCTTCTTGGATTCAGCTGCTGGATTGGTATTACCTGTATGAGTTTGCTGATGCAACACGTATTAGGTCTGTGGTAAAATTACGGATCATTTTGATAGGAGGAAGCGGTTTTCGCTCCTTCTATTTTTGTATTCTGGCAAATAGAAGCGCTATCGCCATCAGAAAGCATCCCACAAACACAAAGCACCACTGGATTCCGATTTTCGTCAAAAATGCTGAGGCTGACAGCGTCAGAATCTCCACCAGATTCACGCCCATATTAAGCACAGACAGCGTTGCCGCACGCTGGCTGCCACACTCCGCTTCGTCCACAAACTGATTTTCCAGATCCATCAGCAGATATTCCGGAAGATTTAAAAGCAACGGCAATATCAGCATTAGAAGCAGTACGGCTGCCCTGAATTTTACCATTCCAAAAAGAAGAAATGCCACCCCTGCTGTGGTAGCTGTAACTGCGGGCAGTTTTTCCCTGCCGGACTTTCCGTTTTTTCCGTCAGACAATTTTCCTAAAATGGGTTCTGCCAGCATCTGTACGGCTGAATAGCTCAAAATAATCAATGACATCCATTCTACCGGCAAACCGCAGTTTTCAAGTTTTACCACATAAAAGAAGTTGATCAGAAGCCATGCGATACTGAAAATTGCCAGCGAAATCACAAACAGGAATGCTTTTTTATTTTTAAATATCGCTAAAATCTGCCGTATCGAATCCTTTTCCTGCTTTTTCTGCATAGTATCACCGCTATTCTCCTGCTGTCTGATGTCTGCCTGAAGCCGCATTTCTTTTCTATCTGCAATTATGGTTTTACTGCTTTCACTTCTCAGGTAGAACGAGCACACAACCGCTATAATATCCATAACTACAGTTGTAATCAGCAAACCTTCCATACCGCTTATTTTATAAATCCCGGCATACGCAACTGTACTGATGATAAAACCTGCTGTTCCAAAGTTTTCTGCATGTGCTGTTTTTACAAGATATCCGTTTTCCCCATACAGATCGTACAGGTATGCGCTTCCTGTCCCGGAGGTAAAGCACGCCGCAATTCCCTCTACAACTGCCTCCACGACAAACAGTACAAGCGACCGGCTCACAAAGGCTGCGAGCAATAAACTTCTCGCACCAAGCAATAACACCTGCGCCAAAATCAGTGATTTCCGGTATCCAATTTTATCTGTTATAAATCCTGTTGGAATTTCCCCCAGAAAAATCACGCCAGACAATAATGCCTGAAGGAGGAAAAATACGTGTTCCGACACACCAGCCTGCGTTCTTACCAGCAACGCAACCGGTGCAAAAAAGACAAGTCCATTCAAAAAACAGACTCCATCATAACTATCAAATTTTAATTTTTTCATGAGATATCTCCTTTTTTTCTAATTCGTAATCAGTTGACCGATCTTCTTTTTTGTAACCCAAAAAAGATTACACCTATCTGTAACCTGATCTAAAAACTGTGCCGTCTTTGATCTCAGCCAGTTTTTCCATCATTGAATTAGAAAAATATCAATGTCTCATGTATCTGATAACCTCCGGAGTCTTACTTTTAAAATATACTGTTATTTAAAAACTGTATCAGTGAGAAATGTTCACTGACGTAATTTATACTAACATAACGTATTTCAAATTACAAGTTTCAGTGCCCCTCTCACTTATATACCACCTCTGGAGCTATTATAACAACTCTGCCATATATAACGCAAATAAATCATTACCGTTACCTTTGTTTATACGAAAGGGCAATCTCATTTTCTTCATTTTTGCACGAAAAGACAGCTTTATTTCTTGCAATTCTACACGAAAAGTCTGCCATAACCAGACACATCAGGAAACAATTGTTTCTTTTCCCGATCCATTCCAAATAAAGGCTTTCGACCGTGCTCTTCTCGCACTGCTTTAATATTTTTTCATCACTTTGCAGTGTTTTCAAATTCTCCTTCCAACCGGAAAAATCGGACCATTTTCCCGGAATCAAGTCTGTAAACCAGCTTAGATTTCGTTTGTATTCGTAATGAAGGATCTGAACGTCTAATCCATATCTGCTGATAAATTCTGCCGCAGTCCTGTTAATCGCTTTCGACTTGTCTGTATAGAGCAGACTGATTTTGTCATAGCAGATTTCCTGTTGATTATTTTCTGATGAGCCTGTCTGCTGGTTTCCGTTGCTTCCAGTTTGTGTTTCGGAAGCTGTCTCATCGTTTGCAGCGCTCTGACATAGCATTATATTTTGTGGTTCTTTTACGATACCGCGCACAGTAAGCTCTCTTCCGTTGTATAGGATCTGCTGTCCTTCCACCTCTGTTCCACCAAACAACTGCTCCGCTAAGGATGCACCTAGGATGCAGCCCTCTGTGTCGCTTTCCGGCAGATTTTTTCCCCACGGAAGGACGGAGTGGGAATCTCCACAGAGTAACAAAATATCCGCGTTGCTGCTCCGTTCGTTTATCGTAGCATGAACTGTCTGATTTTTCTGCTCTGTCCACGCTGTGAATGTCTCTGCGGATGCCGTATCCTGCCGGATTGACGCTATTTCGCTCTGGGTAAACTTGTCTTCCCCAGACTGGATTGTGATGATATTGGAAAAATCCTCTGTTTTATTATGATAAACGCATGCAAATACCAAAAATACAGCTCCAAATAATCCAAAAGCCAGACTTGCGATCCTTTTTCTGTAACTTATTTTTTTCATTGTTCTGTCCTTACTCCGTCATCCGCACAACATCCCCGTTTCCAACCGTCCGATCAGAATCTGTGATGATCTGGCAGTCCGCACTCAGTGAGTTTCCGCTTACCGCTGCATAACTGCTGTTTTTATCTAAAATCTGCACTTCCGCCTTCCTCGCGATATACTGCTCTCCGAGCACTGTATTTTCCGTCTCTAAGAGTAACACATACGCTTTGTTATTTTCCTGCCAAACGGCTGTAACCGGCACAAGGTAATCATAGCTTTCCGATTTTCTTGTGGCAGTCATCTGTGCGCTCTCACCCGGCAAGAAATCATCCCCCTGCATAGCAATTGACACTTTTATGCTGCTTCCGTCTTTCGATATTTCCAGGGAAACAATGCTGCAATCAGACGCTTCCTTACCGACACCGGTAATCGTTGCATTATCTCCCACTGAGAGATATTCCCTGTTTTTGCTGTCCGTTGTCGTAGTAAAAAAAAGTCCACTCTGCTCATCGCTCATGACAACTGCCGCCGTGTCTGTTGTTTTCTGCCCGGTTTCCACACATACTTTTGTAATAATCCCGGAGGATGGTGCAGTTATCTCTCCGTTCTGCTGCTTTAGGGTTTTCAGCTTTTCTAACTGTTTCTGGAACTGCTCTAAAGAAATGGCGTTGATTTCCTGCGTGTGATCGATGTCTGCAGACAGACCTGCATCTTCTACCGCGCGCTCTGCGGCTTTCTTTGCATCCTCTGCAGTACTTGTATTGGATTCCAGCTGTTCCTGCTTCTCCTCTAATGCGACGCTGGCAGAGTCAAGTGCCGCCTGCTTTTCAGTAACTTTTGCCTGAATTGTGTCGTATGTGTTCTGCTTTTCCTGCACAGCTTCTTCTAACTGCTGGAGCTTCTGTGTTATGGTTGAATTTGTATCTTTCTTTTCTGCTTCGCCTGTCTGATCTGCGGTATCTTTACTTTGCTCTGCCGCAGCTGCATCCTTCACATTTTGCAGTTCCTCTTTGACTGCATTCAGCTCCTTCTCCGCCTGTGCGAGTGCATCCTTCGCACTGTTTAATTCCTTCTCTGCCTGACTTTTCGCATCCGCCGCTTTCTGCAATGCCTCATTTGCCTTCCCATCGGAAACTGTATTCTTCGCTATTGTTTCCTCATAATCTTCCTGCGCACGCTTTAACTCCATCTGCTGCTTTGCGTCTGCCTGCGCTTTATTTTTCTTCAGGGAATCATTTTCAAGCTGAAGCTTTTTGATCTGGTTCTGCAGCTCATAAATCTGATCTTCCAGACTGTCCATATCAAGTGCAAAAAGAGTTTCTCCTTCCCCGATGCTTTCTCCCGTATGCACATTGACCTGTGCAACCAGAATTCCTTCCTCTGTGACAATCGCTTTCTCGCCGCCTGCCTCCACGGTTCCCGATGCCATAACCGTGTGCTCGATCTTTCCGGATGACGGAGCTGATGCCGTTACCTGTGGGACAGTGATGGATGCCACCACCCGCGATGCAATCGTGAAAACCAGCATGACCGCAAGTAAACCAGCCAGCCCTTTTAACCAGAAAATTCCCGATTTTCCGGTTACTGCTATTTCATTTTCCGAATTTTTGTTTTTTCTTATATTTTTCATATTCTCAATTACATTCTGCTCCTGCACTATTCCTTCGCTCCCGCCATCGCAATTCCCTGCTCCAGATAGTCCTGTCCTGCCAGAAAAACAAACATCGCGGGCAGGATCGTCACCAGTGATGCACAGAGTGAAAATCCTGCGTTCTGGCTCGTGATCTCCGGCAGAAAAAGTGACAACGGCCAGAGACTTTTTGTTTTCAAAAACGTCATCGGCTGCTCTAACATGCTAAAACAGTCCAAAAACGAAAATACCAGTGCCGACAGGATGCCCGGACTTCCAAGCGGTATGCCGATCCGCAAAAAAATCTGGAATTCTCCCGCCCCGTCCATACGTGCCGCCTCCATGACATTTTCCGGTATTCCACGGAAAAAGCGGTACATAATAAAGACGGAAAACGTTGCAAAAATTCCGGGCAAAACGACTGCCTGCGGTCTGTCCAGTATTCCCAGACGGTTTAACACCAGATACTGCGACAACATCGTGACCTGAAACGGCATCATCATCACGAGAATGAACAGCCGGTAAACTGTTTTTCTTCCGCGGAAAGAATACCGCGCCAGCCCCCACGCTGCCGGCATGCCAAAAAGCATCTGCCCTGCCAGAATTGCCCCCGTGTAAAAAATCGAGTTCCAGAACATCTGAAAATATTCTGGTGAATCGAAAAGGAGCCCCACAACATTCTGCAACGTCGGGTATTGTGGCAGAAGATGCCAGATAGCAAGCCCATCTCCCTTTCCGAGTGCAGGTGCGATGCACGTATAGATTTCATGGTTTCCCATAAAAGTGCCGACAAGCAGAAAAAGAACTGGAGCAAGGCACAAGCCTGCTGTCAGAATCAGAATGCATGTTATTATTATTCTCTTCATGAAATTCTTCTTTCTATATTTATATTGTACATCTTCCTTTTTATCTGCTGTCTCCTGTTCATTATCCTTCCCGCTCCCAGCTTCGCTCAAGTAACAGCACAAACACCGCAATTACAAACGCGAGCATCACAGATGCCGCCGCCATCTTATCCACCGAGAGCGTCTGGAACCAGTTGTTGAACACATGCTGCAACAGATAAATATTTTCCTGCGGATAGCTGCCTGCTGCCATGTAAACCTCCCGGAACGCCTTAAATGAATTTAAAACCGACAAAATGACAACGGTAAATGCCACCGGGCGGAGATTCGGAAGTGTGATATAGAAAAACGTTTTCCATTTTCCGGCTCCGTCCATATCTGCCGCCTCATAAATCCCCTGCGGGATTGCAGAAAGCCCCGCCATCCAGAGCACAATATCGTATCCTAAATATTTCCAGACATAGCTGAATACGAGGATTCCAAATGCGGCATCGGTGTTCATCCAGTCTACCTCCTGCACCGACAAAACGTTTAAAATCTGCCCGATTCCGCTCATTCCTGACAGCGCATGGATCGCACTGTTCACAAATCCGTGGCTGTCAAAAAGAATCTTCCACAGTACGACCACACTTGCCGCCGGGATTGCCATCGGAAGCAGATACATACTTTTAAGTGCCGCTGCACTGCCCCGGTAAAACTGTTCCATCGTCACATCCCGGTGTTTTTTCTTTTTCTCTGCCAAAATCAAAACCTGCTGCAACAGCATTGCCAGGATCAGCGATAATAGCAACAGGCATGGAATACAGGTGACCACAAAACGCAGTGTATTTTTCGCTGCAAGATTAAACGCATCATTTTTTATCACCTGCACGTAGTTACTGATCCCGATGAAACTGCCATCCACGGTCTGGAAAAAAGAGCGCCGCACCACATCTGCAAATGGAATCAGTCCAAACACCGATACTCCCAGAAATTCGGGCAACAGAAAATACCAGCCGGGATTTCGCTTTTTTCTGATTTTATGTCTTTTCATCCTCATGCCTTTCTCATAGCCTGCTGCAATCTCCCATTCTCTTCCTTTTTTACTGCTGCTCTGCAAGATACAGATTCACTTTCTTCGTGATCTCATTTACCGTTTCTTCGAGGTTCTGCTCTCCTTTTACATAGCTTGTTCCCTGTTCGATCACAAGATTCTGGATCGTACGGTCTGTGAGTGCTGACTGCTCCACTGCTTCCAGCTGCGCTAAAATCGCATCTGCTTCCTCCTGTGTCATGGAGCGGTATTCAATCGTATACATTTTGTCGCTTCCATCCCTGTTAAATGCCATGCTTGTTTCCGTCCGTTCCATCAATGCATTGATCTGATCCTTTAAAGCTGCCTCATTCACCGGAATTCCGTTGCTGGAAGCTCCTGCCTCTTTGCCGAGCAATGTTTTCACAAATGCTTTTCCTGCATCCTCATTGCCTCCTGATACCACACCTGCCTGTAAAAATGGGACATAGGTAGAAATTCCACCATTCGACAATGCACCATAAACCGCTCCGTCCGTCGACCCTGCACTCAACATCAACTGGAAATCCTCGACATCTGCAATGGTTCCAAATTCCACTTTACATGTCTCTGCAAATAAATCCATGCTGTCTAATGTTCCATAACGGTATCCATCGCACATTCCGCTCTCAAAAAAATTGCCATAGGATTCAATATCGCTGTGATCATCCACATCATAAATACGTTTCACCTGTGTCAGATAATCGGAAACTTTCGTTTCATCCAGACTTCCGTCCTCTTTTACCCAATTTTTGGAATCTACATTGTAAAAATCAAGCAGTAACTCTTCCGCCATCTTCTGCTGTACCACATAAGTCGTACTTTTGTCCTTTGCCAGGGTTTCGATGCGGTCTGCAAGTGCCTGCGTGGACTTTCCTGCATCTACCGTCTGCTGATCTGACGTGATAAATGATACTAAGAAACGTGTCGGAATCGCATATATCTTTCCATCCTTTGTGCTGTCTTTCACAATGGAATCCACAAGTCCATCCGAAGCCTTTACCTCATCCACAACATCACTGATATCTGTTAAAATTCCTTTTTCCACATAGCTGTCCACCGGCATTCCATCTAAGATAAGCACATCCGGTCCATTTCCTGCCAGGATATCCGTGCTCAACGTCTTCAATGCGTCCTCTAACGTCACTCCATTATCATCCGTCATGCCAATTTCAAGGTTTACATAAATATCTGCATACTCCTGACGGAAAATATTGACCGCCTGACGCAGCGTATCGGAATCCTGCAATGCATAAATATTGAGTTCCTGATTCAGGTTGGCAGATGCGTCTGCATCGTAGGTGTAGCTGTAGAGTGCACCCTCCATTCCGTTATTTCCTGCCACAAAAAGATGCGTCTCATCCTGCATATACACTCCGTAAAAAATCGCACCGCTGTTGCTCAATGCAGTCTGCTCACCCTGTACCAGCTCTTCCACAACTGCTCCACCTGTTGTATAGTGGAAAATTCCTTTATAATCTGCAAAAATAATACTGTTATCTTTCTCCGCTTTTGCAAACGTCACCGGAAGTCCGGTATCGGAATTTCGATAAACGAGGTTATCATCTGAACAGATCTGCTCAGTCAATGCGGTCAGCTCGTCTGTCTCTTTTCCGGTTGCCGTGTCATAGCAGAGCACCTTGTCACTTGTGACGATATAGCAATTCGTTCCAACCACATCAAAATAAGGAATATAGGTATCCTCATCGATTTCAAATGTCACTGTTTTGCTTCCATCTGTACAGTCAATTCCATACAAACCTCCCTCTGTATCGCGAATGATCAGCTGTTTGTTACTGTCAAATGCTGCAACTGATACAAAGGCATCTTCTGCAGGCATTTCAATCGAAAATGTATGTGTGCTTCCGTCCGCGTCCACAATTGTAACCTGGCATAATCCGTTTTCTGTGTAATCAAGAAACGCAACTGTTCCATCCTCTGCGACTGCGACATTACTGTAAGAGATATCTTCAAGCGGTGTTGTCTCCCAGCTTCCGCCTCCATCACTGCTTTTTGCCACATAGATGCCATAATCTGCATCCTGCCCCACAATTTCAAGTGTTCCATCTGACAGTGCTTTGAACTGTAAAATGCTATTGATCTCTTCCGGAAGTGCTACTTTTGATTCAATAAATCTTCCTTTGCCGCCTCCTGCGCTGCCATCAGCATTCGTGCCACTGCTTTCTGTTCCATCTAAGCCTCCGCCTGCATTTTTTCCACAGCCGGTGAATATTCCTGCTATCAATGTCATCAGAAGAACTAAAACCATTGTGACAACTAGCATGCTTAGTTTTTGCCTGTTTTTTATCTTTGCATTTTTCA
>ERZ1034847.640-NODE-640-length-13630-cov-5.590866_pt1 | contig 13630 bp, 10 predicted proteins | sample MGYA00520633_ERZ1034847 | MGnify/ENA primary metagenome ERZ1034847 (study PRJEB33766, sample SAMN09781732) | gut metagenome | biome: gut microbiome | host: Homo sapiens | place: Madagascar | study: EMG produced TPA metagenomics assembly of the PRJNA485056 data set... | reverse complement strand
CATTATATACGATAGCTGTTTTTGGTGGAACAATTTTAATTTTTTGGATATCACAAAAATATGTAATGGAAATATTACGGGAACATTCACCGATAAATGGAATAGTAGATGCTATAAATTGTCTGTGTGCTTATCCATATGTTGGAATTTCTGCGTTGATTAAAACAATTCATATAATTAGTAATGAAACAGTGATTACAATGTTTGCGGGAGCACTTTTCCTGATTGGAGTTGTGATTGGGGCGTTAATATATAGATGTATGAAGCAAATTATCTTGCATGCTAAAATTACAAGTTTTAATAGATTTACAGCTATAGCAGTTGCGCTGTTTTTTATAATCGGAATTAGTTCAGCGTTTATAGGAAAATTAGATATTAGCAGTTCAAGAATTGCTTTTGGATTAAATTATTTTAGTCAATACGTAAGTGCATATCCAACACTTATACTGATAATAGTTTTTATTACAGTAGCTGTGATTTACAGAGAAAAAAACAGAAAAGTATTTTGGGGGATTGCTCTAGTAGTAGACACATATGTGGCAGCAGCTTTTTACATTGTAGTAAAGAATACGAATTTTACCCATATTCGTTATTCGAATATTTATATATTATTATTTGCTATTATGATGACGGTTGTGGGATTGAAAGTAATAGAGGAACACATAGTTGTAAGAAAAAAAGTGTGTATTGGGGTTATAGTATCCTGTGTATTAGTTTGGTGTGAATTGATTGGAAGCCAGCCGGCTTTTTCCTATTTTATCCCAGTTTGGAACATAAAGTCGTTGAATGACAACGAATATGGAGTATCAGTATATTGGGGAGAACAATGGAAAAGTGCAGGAGACCAGATAGAAGAATATTGTCAGGAACATAATATTAAACTGGAAAATGTTACATTGTATGCCGGTTATTCTGGTGGCAGGTGGTTGGATGTAGGGGAGATTACGATAGGAGATAAAAACTGGATGTGGAAATTGCAGGAATGTAGTGCAACATCAAATGATTTTTATGTGTTTGAAACCAGAGCGATTGATGAAGGACTGATTCCGATGGGGTTACCAGATGAGAGTGTGGCGCCTGTTATAATATTGAAATATCGAGGAAAAGTTACTGCAAGAATATATCAGGGAAATGATTTAAAGGCATATTTTGCAGAGAATATGTAGTGGAAAATTATATTTGAGGTCTGTCTGTGACAGCCAGGAAATATATCTAAAATTATCTTGATTTAGAAGTTTTTCCTTGGAAGTGGATCTACAATACATAATGAGATATTCTTGACATCTTTTAGCTGCTTATATGCAGATAAGATGAGCTGGATATAAAAAATATTCATTAGATAAAAAACAGTATAATTTCATACCATCCCATAAAAAGTGAATCCAATAGAAGAATAATATTTTAACATATCACCTGCTCCATATTCTATTTGAAACATAGAATAATTGGTAAATATAGCATTATAGTAAAAAATTGCGATCAAAGAATGAAAGAGATAATAAAAACTTAAAAATATAAGGGTAGATAATTGAAAAGAAAAATGATAGAATCAGTTGGATAGATTAGGAATAGATAGGAAATGATTCTACCAGATATTTATCTCTTGAAATAGTTTGGCAGATGGGAAAACAAAAGGAGGCTGCTATGAGATTAATTGTTACGAATGAATATACATTGGAGACGATTGTGCAGGCAGGAAGGGAAAAATAATAATGGAATCGTTGCCACTCAGGACGAATGGAGAATTAAGACCAAGTCGATTGTTTCACAGTATGTGCGGATATTATTTCAAGTAATAGAAAAATACTTGAGGATGTTCAATATCACGTAAGAAAATTAGATTATGATAGAAAAGAAGAGGATAGTAAATGTATAGAGAAATCAGTGTAAAAAATATGGTTTGGTATGTTTTGAAAAGATGGCGGTTAATGCTTAGTGTAATTGTAGTGTTTGCAGTTGCATTTGGCGCATGGCAGTATAGGATTGATAAAGTAAATGCAGAGACAACGCAGACGGTTGTAGAACCAACGCCGCAGGAAATTAGGGATTCTCTTTCAGATAATGAGGTCCGGGAAATAGGAGTGGCAAGAGATTACGCAGTGATGATGGAGGCGATGCGGGAATACAATGAGAATTCTATTATCCCGCACATCCCATTTAACAAAGAAATAGTGGTAACAATGCAGTATGGAATTCAAAAAGAAGATGGTAATACTGGAGCTGATTCGTATTTTAAAGCATTTCAAAATTATATAACAAGTGGACAGCTTGGGACAGATATTGTTTCAGAATTGAGTTTAGACATAGATCCACAGTATATCACGGAGCTTATTTCTTATACAGAAAACAGTCAGGATATCGAAACTGTAATGGATAATATAGGCGAACAAAAAACAAGTTTTGTTGTAAAAATCATTCATTACAGTGAGGATGAAGCGCAAAAGATTGCGGAGACAGCAGATCGATTAATGAGTGCGTATGCAGAAAAACTAAACCAGAAAATGGGGGATTTCTCATTTATAAAGCAGTCTGAAAACAGCAGCGTTGTAACAGATATAGCACTTTATAGTAAACAGGCGGAAATTGCTTCAAATTGCGATACTTCATCTGGAAAATATCTGGAATGGTACGGTAAATTGTCTGCTAATCAGTTGTTTGTTTATGACAATTGGGATGAATTGATGAGTGATAAAGACAGCGAAAATGTTATAATTGAGAGTGATAGTGAGAAAACAGAAACCACTGGTACGGGGACAGAAGACATAAAGGTGCCTTTAAATAAAACCAAAATTATACTTGGTGCTTTTATTGGATTGTTTATATCTGTTTTATGTTTGATGATATATTATATTGGTATGGGAACACTTCGTGATACTAGCGATTTTGAAAATCTTTCTGTCAATGTGTTGGGAGAATTAGATGATGAAGGTAAGAAGCATAAATTATTAGGAAAAGTGGATAAAATATTACACAATTTACAATATAGAAATGAGAAAGGAATGACAGAGGAACAGAGAATAGAAGTATTAAGTGCTGCTGTTGCGATAAAATGTGGAAAAAAAGATATACATGACATATTTTTTATGGGAGAAAACAAAGAAGGCATAGAAAACAATGCAGTTCAAAAATTGGTGGGCAGCTTAGAAAAAAAGAATATTGTGGTTCATGTGGGTGAAAATCTGACTCGAAATGCAGAGACTTTACAGAATGTATCCCAGATTAAAAATATTATACTGATAGGTGTGGAGGATAGATCTTATTATGATGAAATAAAAGAAATGGTTCGGATATGCAACGATCAGGAATTTAATATTTTAGGTGGAATATTAGTAAGGGCATAGTGTGGGATGAAGATAAAGAAATATCGGTTACTGGAAAATAGTACATCGCTTCTTGCTCAGATTATAATGCTTATGGTGATACTGACAATTATATGTTATGTCATGAACCAAACAGGATTATCGACAACAGGTGAAGCAGTTATTGATGTCTTGATGATAGGAAGTATTACTGTATTGCTGATAGTCCAGTTTGCAAAATTCAGACTGAGCAATTGGCAGAGGTTAATAATATTATGCGGTTATTTATTAAGGATAATCGTTATGCTGATAGATATTTATGCGGCTGATGTAATTACAATAATGCATTCAGGAGATGATTCTATTGGCTTTTATCGCGTCGCAAGAGAGATATTTGAAACAGGGAGTGCTGAGAGAAGTTCTGCTTATACGATAGCTTTGAGCAGAATTTTCACTGTGATAGGAGCGAATAGGTTACTGGCACAGTATTTAAATATTCTATGCTTTGTTGGTACAGTTGTTGTGATTATTGAATGTATAAGGATGTTCCCAATTGCGGCTCGTCATGAGACATGGATTTTAGCATTTCTTTGTTTATTGCCTAATTATATTTGTTTGTCAGCAATTTTACTAAGAGAAAGTTTCATGATATTTGCAGATACAGCAGCGGTTTTTTGTTTTGTATTGTGGATGAAAAAAGATGAATGGAAATATTTTGTGTTAGCCTTTATGGCTGCATTGCCAGCGATTATTTTACATTCTGCTTCAATCGGATTATGGATAGCTTTTTTTATTATTGCATTTATTTGGGATAATAAAGGAGAAAAATACAGGGTGAATAGGAAATCTGGGATATTTATCGCATTAGCAGCTATTGTGGGAATGACAATTATTGTTGTTCCACGGTTCAGAAATCTGCTGTTATTATACATTCCTTCTGATTTTTCTGTAAATAGTTTAACTATGAGGTATTTTGAGGAAGGTGGCTCTGACTATTTGAGGAATATTTCAATCGATAGTTGGACGCAGTTCTATTTTTGGACAGTGATCAGAATGGTGTATTTTTTGTTGGCACCAATGCCGATGGACTGGAGAGGACTAGGAGATGCAGCGGCATTTGTTATTGATTCTATACCTATTATAGTTATGATAATTGGAACTGTGAAAGGAATTTGCAAGAGTAAGAATTGGAGATATGCAATGACAGGGATACTTAGCTGTCTGGTGGTGATTGGCATTTTTGCATGGGGAGTATCGAATGCAGGAACTGCGATGAGGCACAGAGGATTGTTGATAGGAATGTTTGCAATTGCGTACTGCATTAGTAAAAGTGGAAATGAACATGAATTTTAGACGAATAATAAAAGAGAATAGAAAAGTATTTTTTGTTAATGCATTGTCAATAGGGATTGCTTTTATTGCATTTTTTGAACAAATACTTACCAGTGATATCGTGTATAGTATGGTTATTGGAGAATTGGACAAGGCACCGAGTCTTACGGAACATCTGGCTTCAGGCAGATATACAAATTATTTGATATCATGGATGTACCGTTTTTTTAATACATTTGGAATTAATAAATTATCGCATCAATGGGTATTACAGCTATTTGGTATATTGATATATGCGTTAGCAGCAACAATTTTATATCGGATGTTAGCTTCGTATATGAATGTTCAGGGGTATTCAGTCTGGCTGAATATATTAGTGTTGATTTGTTTTATTAATCCATTTATTGTTGAAACATATGTGTATGTTAGTTTTGACTGGGCTATAGGGGTTTTGTTTGCAGTACTATCTGCGTCAATGCTTGCAAAAGGGCAATATATAAAAGGTGGGATTATAGCGTTTCTGGCTGTGTCTACCTATCAGACCAATATTGTAATTACACTGCTTATCGCATTAACGGGTGTATATTTACAGTATTATACTGAGTTGAAAAAATTAATACAAAGAGTAATTATGTGTGGTGCTGTTACAGCAATTGTGGCAGTGATAAATCTTGTAATACCGAAAATATGCATGGCAGTGGGAATAACAGATAATATTGTAAAGTCTACAGACACAGGAGATCCATGGAGTTTACGGCTGACATGGATTTATCAGAATATATATCTTAGCATTGTAAAAGCGTATGGAATGTTGCCTAATTATTTTATTCCAATGGTATTATTACTAGGAACAACAATCGTTTTTGTGTTACAAACTCACAGGTATGGATGGAATAAGCTGTGGATACCAGTGCTATGGATCGTATTTGTGGTATGGATGATGTTACTTCCATATGTGCCTTGTTTTGTGGCAACATATCCGGGATTTCCACAAAGAACGATGCTTTCGATGTTCATAGCTTTGGCGATGGTTATGATAGTGAGTTTGTTTTTTATAAGACAAGGTCTGTCAGTTTTAAAAAATGGATATAAAGTATTGATTTTGGTTGTGGCGGGAGCTTTAGTGCTTGCTACAGAATCGAGTATAAAAGATTGTTATGTATGCAATGCCATGGACAAATATGAGGCCAGGTGCATACAGGAGGCAATTAGTGAATATGAAGATGAATCTGGGATGGAAATTACAACCATAGCGGTACATCGACCGGGATTTATTCATTATACATATCCGGAACAGACATCTGTGTATGTATATACTTTGTTTGCACATCGTATGTTTTATGATTCATGGTCGGATGTCAATTTGTTGAATTACTTATATGGTAAGCATTATAAGCGTATAGACATGGATGAATTGTATACAGATACATATGATTCATACCAGAAATTTATTACAAGTCACTGGGAAGGAAAATACTGGGATCGTTTAAATATTGATGAACAGATTATCTTTGATGGTAATACGATGTACTGGAGTCTTTACTAAGGAAATTAATGGAATAATAGGTGTAAAATGAAAACGATAGATATTGTTGTACCTTGTTATAATGAGGAACTTTGTGTAAAACCTTTATATAATGCAGTGAATGATGTAATGCGGCAGGAAAGTGGATACGAGACATCAATATTATTTGTGGATGATGGAAGCCGGGACGGAACGATCGAACAGGTAAAAGAATTAAAAGAAGAAAATGTTAAGGTAAAATATATGTCTTTTTCAAGAAATTTTGGAAAGGAAGCTGCAATATTTGCTGGCTTGGTTAATTCTACGGGAGACATTGTAGTATTAATGGATGCGGATTTACAGCATCCACCAGAGTTATTACCACAAATGTTGAGAGAACTGGAAAATGGATATGATTGCTGTGGTGCCAGACGGGTGGATCGAAAGGGAGAACCACCTATACGAAGTATCTTTTCCAGGCAATTTTACAGTCTGATGAAAAAAGCAACAGGCTTGGAATTGGTACAGGGAGGCTCTGATTTCCGGGCGATGAAACGCATTGTGGTGGATGCAGTCGTCGCAATGCCTGAAAAGGAACGGTTTACCAAGGGAATTCTTTCATGGGTTGGGTTTGACATTAAATGGCTGGAATATGAAAATGTAGAAAGAAAGTATGGACAGACGAAGTGGAGTTTCTTGGGACTAATAAAATATGCGATGAATGGTTTTTTCTCATTTTCGACATTTCCATTGCGTATGGCTGTATATTTGGGCTTTTTTATTGATGTAATAGCTGTTTTATATGCTGTTCTGACGTTGGTTTCTGTAGTCACGACGGATGCACCTAGAACGGGATATGCAACAATTGTACTATTACTTTTGTTTTTTGGGGGAACAATTATCTTGATTCTTGGCATTGTCGGTGAATATATTGCAAGATTATATTATGAGGTAAAGAATCGACCGGTATACATTGTAAAAGAAAAGAAGCTTTGAATGTTTCGGATAAAAATAGCCAGCATTTAAAATAAATGTAAAAGGGTAGAATGTATGATTGTTTATTTTATATTATTTTTGACTGTAATACCATTCATGATTGGCACTGTGATATCGTTAAATGTGAAAAAAGATTATAGTAATTCATGTATGTATCGCTATATAGTGGGAATTATGGCTTTGCTGGCATTGTTTCAGATGATATGTATTCCATGTACATTTTTTCAGGTAAAATTTCATGTGCTCGGATGGATTTATAGTGGGACAGTAATAATTTTAACATTGGCAGCATTTTGGAGAATTGGTGTATTAAAAAATGGATTTGCAGCAAAAAGAAAAACACAGTTAAAAATAAAATGTAAAATATCAGGATTTGAATGGTTGGCAGCAGTGCTTATAATGCTTCAGATTTTCAATTCTGTAATAAAAACACCGGAGTATATTTATAGTGGCGATGATGCTACTTATATTACAATGGCAGGAGATGCAATAGGAAATGACACAATTTATTTAACAGATTATATGACTGGTCAAACATGTAGTTTAGTGGATGTGTCTCCAAAGTATACCCTTACGTCTTATAATATGTTTACGGCATATCTTGCAAAAATATCCGGACTACATATTTTAATTTTATGCAAAACAATTCTTCCAATTTTCATCCTTCTTATTGCATATATGGTATACGCAATGCTTGGAAAAATGTTATTTGCCAATGATGGTAGAAAAGTTGGGATTTTTTTGACTTTGTTAAGTATTTTAAATATTTGTTCGGGATTTTCAAATTATACGTTGACATTTCGTTTGCTGGTATGTAACTGGCAGGGGAAAGCAATTTTTGCGGCAGTTATTTTACCGTTTTTATTTTATCAGATGTTTCAAATGCAGGAAGAATGTGATATGTATATGGAATATGTGATAGTTTTTATAGGCATTCTTGCAGCAACATCTGCAACATTGATGGGAGTTGGACTGGCTCCAATTCTTGTCATGGTAATTGCACTGATTCATTCTTTAAAAAAAAGAGATTTAGAGAGTGTGATGAAGGCAGGGGTGTGTTGTGTTCCATGTGGGATATATTTGGTAATTTATATTTTGTATGATAAAATATTGACAATGTGCAATTTAGTTGGATTGTGGTGATGATGTGAGTATAATAGAAGAAAGTTTCCGGGTATATTGGGGGACAAGTGATATGTGGCTTCTGTATATAGGAGCAATAGTGTTTATCTTGTTGTCTCAAAAAACAAAAGAAAAGAGAGAAATGTTTGTCTGGTATACAGCATTGATCATGTTTGTTATTTTAAATCCTTTTTTGGGAAGCGTTATGCAAAAGTTTATGAATGATACACAGACATACATTCGGGTATACTATCTTTTGCCAGTAATATTTACAATTGCATATGCAGGAACAGAGGTAATATTGTCAGGTGAAAGGGCAGGGCGGCAGTATGTACTCTGTTTTTTCCTTATAATTGTAATATTTTATACAGGTGAGTCTTATTATGAGAAAGCTGCATATATAAGTTCAGAAAATGAATATAAGATACCAGAAGAAGAAAAGTTGATTGCAGATACGATTCTTTCTGATATTGCTGAAGACGGTAAGGCGTATGCATTGACTATTTCCTGGGATGAAAACTGGAATTTCATCAGACAGTATACCAATAGAATAGTTTCGACTGGAAATGCGTTAGATAAACAAAATTTTCATGATCAGGGTATGCCGGGAAAGGGAGAGATTGGACCATATCTGGCATATATGGATCAAGCCGGCTATGAATATGATTATGTATTGGCAGAGAATGTGCAGGAAATGATCGACGACTATGAAACACTTGGTCATGAAGTGTTATTACAGACGGGGAATTATGTTGTTATAAAAGTAAATCGTTAGAGGACAGTTTTTATGGTAGAGCAGGTAATAAATACAAGATCTCGGAAATGGTTATGGCTTTTTTTTTCATTTGCAGTTTGTGGAGTATATTATGGGATTATTTATAAGCGATATAATTTAGTGTTACATCGGGATGACGCAATGATGAGAGCAATTGCATCAGGAACCTATACAGGTACTCCAGACGGACATTTGATTTTCATAAAATATTGTTATGGATATTTATTGAGCCGCTTATATTTACTTAACCGGGCATACAATTGGTATGGAATTTGTGAATATGTAATTTGTTGTAGCGGAATGGCTCTTATATTATGGAAATTACTCAGAAAAAATGATAGAAGTATAGGAAGAAAATGTTGGGGGGCATTTATTTTCTTATTGTCGTATACAATATTGGTGTTCCCAATTTTAGTTGGGGTGTTGAATTTTACACATTATGCAGCATTATGTGGTGTGACAGGGATTTTCTTCCTTGTTACTGCTGAAAATGGCAGTATGGAATATTGGGGAGATCTTGTAATAAGTTGTATATTTACCGGTTTGTCGTTGATGATTCGTGAAGATATTTTTTACATAGTGCTTTGTCTGGAGGGATTTTTTTTATTATGTAAGGTTTATTACAAAAGGAAAAATCTCAAAAATGTATTAAAACAGTATCTGAGATGGATATTGGTTATGATATGTATGGTATCAGTTATTAGTGGTGTGGAACATATGGCTTATCGTAGTGAAGCCTGGAAAAAATATTTAGACTATAATGATAATAGATCATACATGGTAGATTATTATGGATGGCAGGGATATGATCGTTACAAGACTATTTATGAGAAGTATGGAATAACTGAGCAGGCAGCATATTTGATGGATTATTATTTTTTAGATATGGATGATGTGGACATGAATGCATTGCTTCAGGATCTGGTCGATTATGAAGATAGCATTTCTGCAGAAGAAGGTTTAATAAATAAATTTGAAACAGCGTTAATCCAGTTTTATGGTTACTTTACGGATAAAGATTATATAGAGATGAATATATTCCTGATAGTGGCAGTTGTGATTTTATTATGTAAAACATTCTATTGTTCAGGGAAAAATGAGATAGAGTTATTGACATTAGGAACAGCATTGCTATACATTGTTATGTGGTTGTATTTGATTTTTCGAGGAAGAATTGTTTCAAGAGCTTGTGTGTCCATGCAACTATTATTCGTTGCGTTTTTATTTGGAATATATTATTCTGGTGATACAGACAATGTAGGCAGTTCAAGCTATATTGTGAGGAAAATTTACTTAAGAAAAATGGCAATATGCATTGTATTAATGTATTTAGCAGGGCATCATATATTAAATATAGGATGGGGAACGGATAAAAAAGATGTGACAGAGGTCACAAAGTATGCAGAGAAACATTCTGACAATATTTATATTGTTACAGATGGTGGATGTGCTGTTGAAACTAATGATACAATTAAAGTGATAGATGGGGCAAGCAATGTCATTTATCCGGGAGGATGGGTTACAAACTCGCCTTTGTATGAAGAAAAGACAAAAAAATATAATGTTGAATCAATTTTAAATGCGTTGATTAGTTGTGAAAATGTATATTATATAGATTGTGAAACAGATTTGAAAGATAGAATTCAGGGATACTATAATGGAGAAGGTATAGAGATAATGTATAATGTAGAGGACAGCATACAGATGGAAGATGGAAAAACATTTTATGTATATCGATTCGAAAGAGATAAGAGGATAGAAAATGATTGAAAGTGCAGAAATCATCCGGGAAAAGGGGACGAATCGAAGCAAATTTTTCAGAGGACAGATTGATAAATACACATGGGTAAATTATGGATCATCTTATTTACCTAGTGAGTTAAATGCTGCTTATTTATATGCAGAACTGGAACGGGCAGATGATCAGGAAAAAGTAATTGAACTCGTACATAAATTTTATTCATAGGAGTACAGAAAAGATGCAGCAATACGATAAAATCATCATCGGTGCAGGACTATATGGCTTATATTCTGCGCATTTTTGTGGAAAAAAAGGAGAGCATGTTCTTGTAATAGAGTGCGATGACAAGGCATTTGGAAGAGCAACTTATATTAATCAGGCACGTGTGCACCAGGGATACCATTATCCAAGATCCATTTCCACAGCAATGAAATCAGCAGGATATTTTGAACGGTTTAACAAGGATTATGATTTTTGCATCAATCGGGAATTTGAGCAGATTTATGCAACGTCAAGCCAGTATTCGTGGTCGGATGGGGAACAGTTCAAAAAGTTCTGTAAGGCAGCAGGAATTAAATGTGAAGAATTACATCCGGGACGTTTCTTCCAAAATGAGATGTGCGATGGGGCGTTCCTGACAAGAGAATATACTTACGATGCACAGATTTTATGCCAGCATTTCTTGAAGGAACTCTCGGAATTTAAGAATGTTGAGATAAAATATAATACAAAAATCAAGAACATAGATAAAGATACGGATTATTATGTAATTGAGACAGAACAGGGAGAGCAATATAGGACAGGATTTTTATTGAATGCTACTTATGCAGGCACAAATCAGATCCTACAGATGCTTGGATATGATTCATTTAAGATCAAGTATGAATTATGTGAGATCATACTGTGTGATGTGAATGAGAAGTTGAAGCCATATGGCTTTACAGTGATGGATGGACCATTTTTTTCTATTATGCCATTCGGAAAAACAGGATTACATTCTCTGACATCCGTAACTTTTACGCCTCATACAACAAGCTATGACAGTGTGCCGACTTTCCAATGCCAGAAGGAAAGTAATGGTCATTGTTCTACAGAAAGGCTTGGAAATTGTAATGATTGTATGGCAAAACCAAAGACAGCATTTCCATATATGGCGAACCTAGCAAGAAAATATCTGAGAGAGGAATACGGATTCACATATCGGGAGTCTTTATTTTCCATGAAACCGATACTGATGAGCTCAGAGATTGACGATTCCAGACCAACAGTTGTCAGAGTGTACTCAGAAAAACCAACATTTGTAGCAGTTTTGTCGGGAAAAATTAATACAGTTTATGATTTAGACGAGGTACTTACCAATGAATAATCGCGAAAAAAATTTTATATCAGCAGTCGTGTATGTACATAATGCAGGAAATGGTATTGTTCCATTTTTACAGATGTTGATTACAGAACTAGAGAATAATTTTGAACATTCCGAGATCATCTGTGTAAACGATTTTTCAGAAGATGATAGTGTGCAAAAAATTAAAGAAATCAGTATCAGGGCGAAAGAGACAAGTCTGTCTGTATTGAATATGAGCAGTTTTCATGGTGTGGAGTTGTCAATGAATGCAGGTGTGGATTTAGCCATTGGTGATTTTGTGTATGAATTCGATTCTACTGCGATAGATTATGAAGCAGGAGAAATTATGCGGATATATTGGGAGTCTTTAAAGGGATTCGATATTGTCAGCGCATCTCCAAATACAAAACAAAGATTTTCCTCACGGATGTTTTATAAATTGTTTGACCAGTTTACAGATGCGTCTTATAAGATGACCACAGAGCGTTTCCGGATTTTAAGCCGCAGAGTGATTAACCGGATCAGCAGCATGAATAAATCAGTTCCTTATCGAAAAGCGGTTTATATGAACTGTGGATTAAAGACAAAGAATGTAATTTACCAGTCAATAGATACAGAAATACATAGAGATTCTAAAGAAACAAAATACCGGAAGCGCCTAGCAACAGATACATTAATTTTGTTTACGGATGTAGGCTATCGTTTTTCTATGACAATGACAGCAGTTATGATGCTGATGACAGCGATTATGATCATATATACAATTGTAACCTATGCAGTCAGCACGCCTGTAGAGGGATGGACAACGACGCTGTTGTTCCTGTCACTTGCATTTTTTGGACTGTTTGGAATTTTGACAATCATTATTAAGTATTTACAGTTACTGGTTGAGTTAGTATTTAAGAGAAAAAATTATAGTTTTGAGAGTATAGAAAAATTGACAAAATAAGGAGAACGTCATGAGAAAAGCATTAGTTGGTTACACGGGTTTTGTTGGAAGCAATATCTGTGCTGGAGAGAATTTTGAGGGCTTATATAATTCCAGGAATATTGGTGAGGCATATGGAACGAATCCGGATCTGCTGGTTTATGCAGGACTGCGTGCAGAAAAATATCTGGCAAATCATGAGCCTGATAAGGACTTGGAATTGATCCGGCAGGCAGAAGAAAATATCCTCAAGATTAATCCGAAGAAGCTGGTGCTGATATCAACGGTAGATGTTCTTAAAAATCCGGCTGGAGCAGATGAAAATACTGAGATTGACACAGAAGGTTTGAACGCTTATGGTGCTAACCGATATGTTTTAGAGCAGTTTGTCAGAAAACAGTATCCAGAGGCGCTGATCATACGTCTTCCGGGTTTGTTTGGAAAAAACATTAAGAAAAACTTTATTTATGATTATATGACATGTATTCCTTTTATGCTTACAGAGGCAAAGCTGGAAGAACTGGCAAAAAAGGATACAGAAATAAGGTCATATTATAAGCTGCAAGATAATGGTTTTTATAAAGTAAA
>ERZ1034847.638-NODE-638-length-13635-cov-4.829087_pt1 | contig 13635 bp, 8 predicted proteins | sample MGYA00520633_ERZ1034847 | MGnify/ENA primary metagenome ERZ1034847 (study PRJEB33766, sample SAMN09781732) | gut metagenome | biome: gut microbiome | host: Homo sapiens | place: Madagascar | study: EMG produced TPA metagenomics assembly of the PRJNA485056 data set... | reverse complement strand
ATTGCCAACCCTGAATTCGAAGATGTACGCAGCCTGGAAGGCGTAGCACCTACCAAGAAACCCTGTGTACCCATCATCGCAGTACCCACCACAGCCGGTACCGCAGCTGAGGTTACGATCAACTACGTTATCACCGATGTAGAGCGCAAGCGTAAATTCGTCTGTGTAGATCCTCATGACATGCCCATCATCGCTGTGGTAGATCCCGAGATGATGTCTTCTATGCCCAAGGGACTGACCGCTTCTACCGGTATGGATGCTCTGACCCATGCAATCGAAGGTTACACCACCAAGGCGGCATGGGAGATGACCGATATGTTCCACCTGAAGGCAATCGAGATCATTTCCAAGTCCCTGCGCGGTGCGGTAGCCAATACCAGGGAAGGCCGTGAAGGCATGGCTCTGGGCCAGTACATTGCCGGTATGGGCTTCTCCAATGTAGGTCTCGGTATCGCTCATTCCATGGCACATACCCTGGGTGCTGTCTATGATACCCCTCATGGTGTTGCCTGCGCAATGATGCTCCCCATCGTTATGGAGTACAATGCTGACTGCACCGGTGAAAAGTATCGTGAGATCGCTCGTGCTATGGGAGTGGAAGGTGTAGACCAGATGGATCAGGCAACCTATCGTAAGGCTGCTGTAGATGCCGTTCGCAAGCTGTCCGAGGATGTAGGAATTCCTTCCAAGCTGGAAGCACTGAAGGAAGAGGATCTTCCTTTCCTGGCAGAATCCGCTCATGCAGATGCCTGCGCACCCGGCAACCCTAAGGATGCAAGCATCGAGGATCTGACCGCATTGTTCCGCAAGTTAATGTAATCATTAAATTTGCTACTGTTTTTCCGAAAAAGAATATGGTATGCTGTAACTATTCTGAATAGTTACGGCATGCTGAATATCGAGCAGGCTTGCGAGAGCAGACCTGCTCGTTTTTAAAAGAAAACTGGACGAAATCAACAGGACAAAGGAAACAATAATGGGCAATACAAAATACACCAAAGAACAGATCCGTGAAAGAATCCAACAGAAAAAGATTCTGTTTGACGGAGCTTTCGGCACTTATTACGGAGGAAAATACGACACGAGGCAGCTGCCGGAGCTGGCGAATCTGGAGGCTCCGGAGCGGGTAAAGGAGATCCACAGAGAGTATCTGGAAGCAGGAGCACAGATTTTACGAACCAATACCTTTGCTGCTAACAGCTTCTGCATGGATATACCCCGGGAACAGATCGGAGAGACACTGCGCAGTGGGCTTCGACTGGCAAGGGAAGCAGTGGCAGAGTGGAGAGAGACCACCGGAGAGACGAAAGAGATCTACATAGCGGCGGACATTGGCCAGATTCCAGGGGAGGCCATGGCACAGAAAGATGCTTTAAGCAGAGAATATGAAGAAATTTGTAATATTTTTCTGGAAGAGGGAGCGGACTTTTTTGTCTTTGAAACTTTTTCCGAGATGGAAGAGATCCTGCCTGCGATCAAAATGATCGGTGAGCAGGCATTTATTACGGTACAATTCTCTGTAAACCAGTTCGGCTACAGCAATGCAGGATTAAGTGCCAGAAAGCTTTTACAGAGAGCGGGTGAAGTAAAGGAGATCGATGCCGTGGGCTTTAACTGCGGTGTGGGTCCGTCCCATATGCACCGGATCCTGCAGATACTGGAAAAACCGGAAGGAAAACTTCTCACAGCCCTTCCCAATGCGGGGTATCCTCAGATGGTCATCGGCCGTATGCTCTTCACCGGGGATAACAAAGACTATTTTGTGGACAGAATGCAGCAGATGACTGCTCTTGGAGTGGATATGGCAGGCGGCTGCTGCGGTACGACACCGGAATATATCGCAGAGCTTGCCGGGAAAATGGATCTGACCCAGTATCCACAGGTAAAAAAAGATACAGAGCCGGAGAAACAGCAGGCACCGAAGGAAGACCGTTCTTTTTATCATGCCAAAGAGTTGGAGGGCAGGAACCGAAAGCTGATCGCCGTGGAACTGGCACCGCCCATGGGAATTGATGATGAAAAACTGATGGATGCGGCACATCTGCTACAGAAGAGCGGAGTGGATGTGCTGACTTTCCCGGATTCTCCTTCGGGACGTACCAGAGCAGATTCCATTCTCATGGCGGAGAAGGTGGCAAGAGAGACTGGTATGTGTGTCATGCCCCATATCTGTTGCCGGGATAAAAATGCCATTGCTATGCGTTCCCAGCTGTTGGGAGCCTATATTAACGGTATCCAGAATTTCCTGGTGATCACGGGAGACCCCATTCCTTCCATGGTGCGGACCACGGTGAAGAGTGTGTTCAACTTTGATTCTGTGGGACTGATGCAGATTCTGGCGGATATGAACGAGGAGCAGTTCACGCAGGCTCCGGCCAGCTACGGCGGAGCCATCAATCAGGGCAGGCGTAATCTTGAGGTGGAGATCGGCAGAGTGAAGAAGAAAATGGCGGCGGGAGCCACCTTTTTTCTGACACAGCCCATTTCCACACAGGAGAGTGCCGACAGAGTGCGCCGGATCAAAGAGGAGACCGGAGCAAGGATTCTCTGCGGGATCATGCCTTTCGTGAGTCTTAAAAATGCCACCTTTATGAAGAACGAGATGGCAGGCATCGACGTGACGGACGAAGTACTGGCAAGATACCGGGCGGACATGACCAGAGAAGAGGGAGAGCAGGCCGGTGTGCAGCTGGCAAAGGAAGTGATCGTCATGACGGAGGATTTTGCGGACGGCTATTATTTCTCCTTTCCCTTCAACCGGGTGACCATGCTGGAAAAAATACTCAATTAAAGGGATTTTTTCAAAAAACAGTTAACAAACCTTGGAAAAATCCGAAATAAGTAGTATACTGTAACTGATATAAAAGGACTAATGGCTGAAAGGCCGATTCAAAACAGTTGACACGGAGGTGACTGTGATGAGTATTAATATTCAGGCAAAGACCAATTATTCATTTCTGTTTTCCGGTTTGAGCTCTACGGCATCCAATGCGGCAAGCAGCAACTGGCTGGCAGATTATGCAAGTATTAAGAACGGCAGCTATGCCAAGCTGATGAAGGCTTATTATGGCAAGGAGAACACCGCATCCAAAACCGCAGCTTCCGACATAACGAAGAAAGACACCACGAAGGAGACCGCGAAGAAAGCACTGGCCAAGGTAGAGACCGCCACTGATGCTTTGAAGGAATCTGCAGATACATTACTGGCTGCCGGTAAAAATGATCTGTTCGCACAAAAGGATATCACCACCAAGGATGAGAATGGTATAGAGACCACGACCAAGGGCTATGATACCAGTGCCATCTACAATGCGGTGAACAGCTTTGTGAAGAATTACAACAGCGCGATGGCTGCTGTGGATGATGTGAGCGATACCACAGTGAACAACCGCACGGAATCGCTGGGGAATACCACCATTGCTAACAGTAAGCAGCTGGCGAAGATCGGTATCACTATGAAAAATGACGGCACCCTGTCTCTGGACAAGGATACCTTTATGAAAGCCGATATGAATACTGTGAAGAACCTGTTCCAGGGGAACGGTTCCTATGGTTATCGTGTATCCGCACAGAGTTCCATGATCAATTTTGCAGCAGACCATGCTTCCACCAGAAGCAGTCTGTACACCGGAACAGCAGGATATATCGGCACTTACAATGCAGGCAATCTGTTCAGTTCCTACATGTAAATGTAAAATAATTGCAAAAATGCGGCTGCCGGTCAGCCGCATTTTTTACGCAGAAATCGTAATTATTTTGCATACAGTTTAAATAATTCGAAAAATAGTGTTGACATTTGGAGCCGGTTGTTGTAATATACATTTGTTCGCAGAAATGGCGGAATTGGCAGACGCGCACGGTTCAGGTCCGTGTGGTAGTGATACCATGAGGGTTCAAGTCCCTCTTTCTGCATCACTTTTTCAAGTGACTTAAAGTAATTTGAAAAAAGTGTTGACATTTTTAATTAAATACTGTAAGATATATCTTGTTCGCAGAAATGGCGGAATTGGCAGACGCGCACGGTTCAGGTCCGTGTGGTAGTGATACCATGAGGGTTCAAGTCCCTCTTTCTGCATCACATGGCGGTGACCGAAAGGTTGCCGCCTTTGTCGTTTCTGAAAAATATAATACAAAACCAGGAAAGGGGTGAAAACCGTGGCAATTAATAGAAGAGACAAAACGAAGACAGACAGGGCATCGAAAGTACACAAGGACTGGTACAAACTGGATCTGTCGGCCATCGTATACCCGACCTTACAGAGAAGAGATTTTTCTTCCGTTTATCGTTTGTCCGTTCTTTTAAAGGAAGAGATCGATCCCGAGATGCTGCAGCGGGCGGTGAATCTGACCATGCCCCGTTTCCCCACGTATAAGGCGGCTATCCGCAAGGGTGTCTTCTGGAGATACCTGGAGCCGAATGACCGTCCGGGACCCTTTGTGCAGGAGGATGTAAAAAATCCCTGTCAGCCCATGTATTTTAAAGCCAACAATCGTTATCTGGTAAGGATCTATTATTATCGTAACCGGATCGCCCTGGAGGCCCATCACAGTCTGGGAGACGGTACCGGAGGCATGTGCGTATTGCAGACTCTGACGGCCACTTATCTGCGCCTGAAGGGGCATACGGAGATCGAGAACGGCGGTTTTGTGCTGGATATTTTAGAGACACCGGATCCGGTAGAACTGGAAGATGCCTACATGAAATATGCCAATGCCAAGGTGTGCCCGCCCAGACCGGGGGAGAAGACTTACCGTGTCCGGGGAACCAAGGAGCCCTTTTATACCCTGAACATCATAGACGGTATTATGTCGGTGGCAGAGGTCATGAAGGTGGCAAAAAGCTATAATGCCACCATTACGGAATATCTCAATGCGGTTCTGCTCTATGCACTGATGCAGAAGCAGGAGAGTGAGTGGCATTTAAAATTACGTCCGGTAAAGATTGCCATGCCGGTGAATCTGCGGCGCTTTTTCCCATCGAAGACTCTGCGGAATTTTATCACCATGATCTATCCGGGGATCGACCCAAGACTGGGAGAATACACTTTTGAAGAGATCGTGACCCAGGTGCACAATTACATGCGGTATTATCTGAATGAAAAGCTGTTGCGGGGCGATATCACCACCAATGCAGAGACCCAGAGGAACCCGTTTATCCGTGTGGTACCGCTGTTTATCAAGGATCTGGTGGTCCGCCAGTTCTATACGAAGATCCAGGACAAAAACTCTTCGGCGGGACTGACCAACATGGGAGCTTTGAAAGTGCCGGAGACCATGAAGCCCTATATCGAACGTTTTGATATCTATATGGGACAGCCGTTCTCTACGAGAACCAACTGTGCCATTGCCAGCTTTGAAGATATTCTGACCATCAATTTTGCCAGCAGTATTGCGGAAACGGATGTGGAACGACTGTTTTTCCGCAAGCTGGTACAGGACGGTATTCATGTGAAGATCGAGAGTAACCGGTAGATCCTCCGGTTGGAAAGGAAATGCTTATGTCATATTGTGTGAACTGCGGTGTGGAACTGGATGCTTCGGCAACGAAGTGCCCTCTGTGCGACACACCGGTCTATAATCCCAAGGCACCGGAACCGGAGAAGCAGCCCTCCCCGTTCCCGAGGGAAAAGGGACAGGTGGAAGTGGTAAAAAGAAAAGACCTGGGAGTACTGTTGACGGTTATTGTACTGGCCACGGCAGTGACCTGTGGGCTGTTAAACGCTTTTGTGTTCCGCAGCAGTCTGTGGTCTCTGGCGGTGATCGGCGTAGTCCTGGTATTGTGGGTTATTATGATCCCTGTGGTCATCTATACGAGACAGCCCATTTATCTGTCGATCCTGCTGGATGGAGTGGCAGTGATCGTGTATCTGTATCTGCTGACTTATCTGACGGGACATAACAGCTGGTTCTATGGACTGGGACTGCCGATCGTATTGCTGGTGACGGCAGTGGTGGAAGCGGTGATGTTCTGTATCCGCAAGCTCCCCATGTCCTTCCTGACAGGAGCCCTGTACCTGATCTCGGGAATCGCTGTTTTGTGCGTGGGACTGGAACTTCTGATCGACCGGTTCCTGAGACAGGAGATCGCACTGGGATGGTCGGCTATCGTGCTGACGATCTGCGTGATCGTCGATATCACCATCGCCACCCTTTTATCCCGGAGGAGACTGCGCAATGCAGTGCGCAGAAGATTGCACTTTTGATCACTATTCAGAGCCATGAAATATTGGCAAAGCCTCGTCGAATGCTCGCATTCGTAAGACGGCTGGACAATATTTCTTTGGCGAAGCAGCCTCAGATGAGCAAACAACAAGTGAACTTGTTGTTCGGGAAAGCATCGGAGATGCGATTTTGCGAATGAGGCGCTGAATAGTTACGAGAAAACTTGGTGAACAGGAGGAACTTATGGCACTGGTAGGAAAAAACAGTGAGAAGAACAACCAGAATCTGATGCAGCTCATTCGCAGGGCCCATGGTCTTGTGGAGAATCCGGATCTGGAGAAGCACAGACAATCCCAGGATCACATTGGCGAGTTGCTCGGCAACAGTAAAGAGCTCCAGTACCGTCCCGTGGACATCGATGGCATGGATGCGGAGTGGGTCAGCGTGAACCGGGCTCATATGAAAAAGTACGTGATCCTGCATTGCCACGGAGGCGGATATTCCACCGGCAGCAGTATCTATGCCAGAACCCTGACATCGAAGCTGGCGGCGGGTACTTCCATGGATGTGCTGTGCTTTGATTACAGACTGGCACCGGAGCATCCGTATCCGGCAGCTGCGGAGGATGCCATGAAAGCCTGGAACTATCTGATGCTTTTGGGCTACGGAGCAAGAGATGTGATCATTACCGGAGATTCGGCCGGAGGTAATCTGGCGCTTTCACTGGTGTTGAAATTAAAAGAGCAGGAGCGCTTGCTTCCCAGAGGAATCGTGCTGATGTCTCCCTGGACGGATCTTACCGGCGAGGGCAAGACTTTCCAGACCAAGGCGGAACTGGATCCGGTACTGGATAAAGAATACATCGACCGTATGACCAGGGCCTATGCCCCGGACAGCGACCTGACGGATCCTTATATTTCTCCGCTGTTTGGAAACTTTCATGGTTTCCCGCCCGTCTATATTCAGGTGGGAGAGAATGAAATCCTGTTAGACGATTCCCTGCGGTTATATAAAAATCTGATCAAAGCCGGGGTCGCCGCCCATATCGACCGATTCCCCGGAATGTGGCATGTTTTTCAGATGTCACCCTTCAAAAAGGCCAGTGAGGCCATGGATAAGAATGCGGAATTCATCTATTCTGTGTGCAGATAATTTAAATCAGAAAAAATGACTATTTTTTTCAAAAGAAAGAAAAGGATTTTTAAGACAGGCACAGAATATTAGAAGTAGGGGCAGGAGGAACTATGACGATCAGAGAAAACTTGGAACAGTGGGAAAAGGATTATTTAAGTCCGTACGCATCCTTGAGTGTGAACTCCAAAGGACGTCTGCGACCGGAAGAACAATGTGATATCCGGCCGGTGTTTCAGAGAGACAGAGACCGTATTATCCATTGCAAGGCCTTTCGAAGGCTAAAGGATAAGACCCAGGTATTTCTGACACCTGAGGGTGACCATTACCGTACCAGACTGACACATACGCTGGAGGTATCCCAGACGGCCAGAACCATAGCAAAGGCATTAAAGCTGAACGAGGATCTGGTGGAAGCCATTGCGCTGGGACACGATCTGGGACACACGCCTTTCGGACATGCCGGAGAGCGTGCGCTGAACAGAGTATGCCCTTTTGGCTTCGAACATGCCGAACAGAGCGTCCGCACCGTGGACATTCTGGAGAAGGATGGCAAGGGGCTGAATCTGACCTACGAGGTGCGAGACGGTATAAGAAACCACCAGACCATTGGAAAGCCCCACACCCTGGAGGGCAAGATCGTTAGACTTTCCGATAAAATTGCCTATATTCATCACGATATGGATGACGCCATCCGCGGAGGAATCCTCACGGAAGCGGATGTGCCGAAGGACATCTGTGAGGTGATCGGCAGCAGTCCCACCGAGAGACTGGATCATTTCATTCATGACATCGTGACCAACAGCATGGACAAGGGAGACATCCTGATGTCGGAGCCGGTGGCGGAAGCCATGACGAAGATACGACAGTTCATGTTTGAGAGAGTTTACAAGAACCCGATAGCGAAGAGCGAAGAGGGGAAAGCAGAGATGCTGATGGAGACATTGTACCAGCATTTCCTGAAGCATCTGGATGATCTGCCGGAAGAATATCTCAATCTTCTTTCCGTGGGAGAACCGAGAGAGAAGGTCGTCTGCGACTATGTGGGAGCGATGACGGATCGGTTTGCCATAGCGGTATACGAGGATATTTACATACCGAAATCCTGGCAGAGATAGGTACAAGATAAAATAGGAGTTAAAAAACGTGTATTATCCCGAAGAACTGGTAGAAGAAGTCAGAGCCAGAAATGACATCGTGGATGTGATATCGGGCTATGTCTCATTGAAAAAAAAGGGAAGCAACTATTGGGGCTGCTGTCCTTTTCATAACGAAAAAACACCTTCCTTTTCGGTGTCTTCGAACAAACAGATGTATTATTGCTTCGGATGCCATGCCAGCGGAAATGTATATACGTTTCTTATGAAATATGAAAACGATACCTTCCCGGAGGCCATTAAGATCCTGGCGGACCGCGCCGGGGTAAAGCTTCCCGAAGTGGAGGAGACACCGGAACAGAAGAAAAAAGCCGGCAAACGTATGCGGCTGCTGGAAGTCAATAAGGAAGCGGCAAAATATTTTTATTATATGCTGCGGGATCCCCGCGGCGAAGTGGGAATGCGGTATCTGACGGGGCGGAAGCTGACCGATGAGACCATGCATCATTTCGGACTGGGTTATGCCGGGAAAAACGGCGAGCAGGTGGTACAGTACCTGCGGAAAAAGGGCTTTACGGACGAAGAGATCAAAGACTCCGGACTGGCAATGTTTTCTGAACAGCGGGGACTGCGAAGCCAGTTCTGGAATCGTGTCATGTTCCCTATACAGGATATCAACCACCGGGTCATCGGCTTCGGCGGCAGAGTCATGGGAGACGGGGAACCGAAATACCTGAATTCACCGGAGACCATGATCTTCGATAAGAGAAGGAATCTTTATGGACTGAATTTCGCAAGGACTGCCCGGACGGGCAATATTATCCTGTGCGAGGGCTACATGGATGTCATAGCCATGCATCAGGCGGGATTTACCCAGGCGGTGGCATCCCTGGGAACGGCATTTACGGTGGAACAGGCTAACCTTTTACACCGTTATGCGGAAAACATCCTGCTGGCCTACGACAGCGACGGTGCCGGAACCAAGGCGGCACTACGGGGCATCGGTATTCTCAGGGAGGCCGGGCTTACCGGTAAAGTCATCAATATGCGTCCTTATAAGGACCCGGATGAATTTATCAAGAATCTGGGGAAAGAGGCTTTTCAGGAGAGAATCGATCAGGCGGAGAACAGTTTCTACTTCGAGATCCGTATCCTGAGTGAACAATACGATCAGAGTGATCCGGAACAGCGGACGAAGTTCCACCGGGAGATCGCACAGAAACTGTGCGAATTTTCGGAAGATCTGGAGCGGGAGAATTATTTGCAGGCCATTGCCGAAAAATATATGATCCGTCCCGATGATCTGCGCAAGATGGTCATAGGATATGCTTCCCAGACGGGAATCGCCAGACCGATTCCCCGTCCCCGCAGCGGAGTGCAGAACAAGAGCGATCCTTCGGAGAGCGGACGGAAGTCCCAGAGACTGCTGATCACCTGGATCGGAGATGATCCTTCTCTGTATACGATTGTACGCAAGTACATTTCTCTGGAGGATTTCACGGAGGAATTGTATCGCAAGGTGGCGGAGAAGATGTTCGCAGAGCTGGACAACGGACAGTTTCAGCCGGCGGGGATCATCAGCATGTTTGAGGATGAAGAGGAGCAGAGGCAGGCAGCGGAGCTGTTCCATACAACGCTCCCCGAATTGTCCACGAAGCAGGAGAGAGAAAGAGCTTTCCATGACATTCTGGTGTCAGTCAAACGCAACAGCTACCAGTACTATATGGCGCAGCTGGGTACGGATGTCAACGCGGTCAAAAAAGCGGTGGAAGGCAAAAAAGCACTGGAAGAATTACAAAGAGCCCGCATTTCTCTGGAATAATAGGGTTTGCGGCTCGGGACAGTTATAAAAAATACGAAATATGGCTATAAATAATGGCAATGAAAGGATGGAACCACGAAAATGGATGAAAACACACAGGCAAAATTTGCGGAGAAGATAAAAGAGCTCCTGAATATGGCGAAAAAGAAAAAGAATGTGCTGGAGTATCAGGAAATCAGTGACTTCTTTGCGGACATGCCTCTGGAAGAGGAACAGATGGAGAAGGTTCTGGAGTATCTGGACCAGAACAACGTAGATGTGCTGCGTATTACCGATGACGATGATGTGGATGACGAAGAGATCATTCTGACCGATGAGGACGAAGTGGATGTGGAGAACATCGACCTGTCCGTACCGGAAGGCGTCAGCATTGAGGATCCTGTCCGTATGTACTTAAAGGAGATCGGCAAGGTGCCCCTGTTAAGTGCTGAGGAAGAGATCGAACTGGCCCAGAGAATGGAAGAGGGCGACCAGGAAGCGAAAAAGCGTCTGGCAGAGGCCAACTTACGTCTGGTAGTCAGTATTGCCAAGAGATATGTAGGCCGTGGAATGCTGTTCTTAGACCTGATCCAGGAAGGTAACCTGGGTCTGATCAAAGCTGTAGAGAAATTCGATTATCGTAAAGGATATAAGTTCTCCACCTATGCGACCTGGTGGATCCGTCAGGCCATCACCAGAGCGATCGCCGATCAGGCAAGAACCATCCGTATCCCGGTGCATATGGTAGAGACCATCAACAAACTGATCCGCGTGAGCAGACAGCTGCTGCAGGAGCTGGGAAGAGAACCGACCCCCGAAGAGATCGCGGAAGAGATGAACATGCCGGTAGACAGAGTGCGTGAGATCTTAAAGATCAGCCAGGAGCCCGTATCCCTGGAGACTCCTATCGGTGAAGAGGAAGACAGCCATTTAGGCGACTTCATTCAGGATGATAATGTACCGGTTCCTTCCGATGCTGCAGCATTTACCCTGCTGAAAGAACAGCTGGTGGAAGTGCTGGGTACTCTGACAGAGAGAGAACAGAAAGTACTGAGACTCCGTTTCGGTCTGGATGACGGACGGGCCCGTACTCTGGAGGAAGTAGGTAAGGAATTCAACGTTACCCGTGAACGTATCCGTCAGATCGAAGCAAAGGCATTGCGCAAACTGCGTCATCCCAGCCGCAGCCGCAAGCTGAAGGATTATCTGGATTAATGGCGGAAGTTATATTATCCAATCGAATGCAGGCTTTAACAGACATGGTCACTCCCGGCACTGTGATAACAGATGTGGGGTGTGACCATGGTTTTGTATCGGTCTATCTCGTGCAGAGGGGGCTCTCCCCACGGGTGATCGCCATGGATGTGCGGTCAGGGCCCCTGGAGCGTGCCAGAGAGCATATCCGGGAATATGGTCTGCAGGACAGGATAGAGACCAGACTTTCCGACGGTCTGCACGGCCTGAAGACCGGAGAGGCGAACGGGATGATCTGTGCCGGCATGGGCGGACCTCTCATGGAGAAGATTCTTACCGAAGGAAGAGAACAGGCACAGGGATTTGCAGAGCTGATCCTGCAGCCACAGTCGGAGATCCCGCATTTTCGGACATTCCTGATGGATGAGGGATATCTTCTGCTGGATGAGAATATCATCTACGAAGAAGGAAAATATTATTTTATGATGAAGGTGCGCTGGCTGGGTGCGATGACGGACGATGCGGTACGGCAGAAGGTCGGGGACTCCTGGAAGACGGAAGGTCTGGATCCCGGACTGGCGGAAAAGTTCGGCCCGCTGCTTTTATCCCGCAGAGACCGGATACTTCGGGAGTATCTGGAATGGATGCTGACCGAGCGAAAGCAGATCGTGGGACGCATGGAGCAAAAGGCAGATGCGGACAATCCCAGAACCATATGCCGCAGACAGGAGATCGCAGACGAGATCACCCTGATTACCCGTGCACTGGATTGGTATGATAATGGCAAGGAACCGGATTGCGTTTGAAAAATAAGACCTGTAAAAGCAGATTACAGAAGGACAGGGTGAGAAAAATGATCACAGTGAAGATAAACGGGGAAGAGAGACAATATCCTCAGGGAGCCACTTACGAGGATGTGGCCAACGATTATCAGCAGGAGTATGAGAATCTGATCGCACTGGCAGCCAGAGACGGCAAGATCAGAGAATTGTTCAAGAAACTGACAAGGGATTGCGAGGTTACCTTTTTTACCTTGAAGGATGATGTGGGCAACAAGACTTATGTGCGTTCTGCCACAATGCTGTTTTTGAAAGCGGTATTTGATGTCTACGGCAGAGAGGCGGCCCAGAGCTGTCGTGTGGAATTTGCCATCGGGAACGGCTCCTACATCTCTCCCAAAGGGAAGCTCAATGCGACAGAAGAAAATGCTGCAAAGATCCGTAACCGGATGCGGGAGCTGGTGGAGGCAAAGACACCTTTTCTGAAGAGATCCTATTCCCTGGATAATGCCATGGAACTGTTTCGGAAAGAGGGGATGAAGGATAAGGAAAAGCTGTTCCGTTACCGCAGAGGCTCTTTCGTAAATATTTATGAAATGGACGGTTATTACGATTATTATTACGGCTACATGCTGCCCAATGCCGGCTATGTAAAGTGGTTCGATGTCATAGCGTATGAGGATGGATTTATGCTGCTGCTGCCGGATAAAAAAGATCCTACACATGTTAAGCCGTTTCAAGAGAGAAAGCTGTTATTCCGGACGTTGAAAGAATCTGAGGAATGGGGAAAGGAGATCGGTATTGAGACCGTAGGTGATCTGAATGATCAGATCTGCCGTGGGTCGCTGAGTGAACTGATCCTGGTACAGGAAGCGCAGCAGGAGCGTAAGATCGGCGAGATTGCCAAGAGCATCGTAGACAGGGGCGGCGTGAAATTTGTCATGATCGCCGGACCCTCTTCTTCCGGCAAGACCAGTTTTTCCCACAGATTATCCATTCAGTTGAAGACCCTGGGGAAAACACCGCATCCCATTGCACTGGATGACTATTTCGTGAACAGAGAATTCACGCCAAGGGATGAGAACGGTGATTACAATTTCGAATGTCTGGAAGCGATTGATGTAAAGCAGTTCAATGACGACATGTGCAGATTGTTAGCCGGTGAACGTGTGGAGCTGCCTTCCTTTAACTTCAAGACCGGAAAGCGGGAATATAAGGGCAATTTCAAACAGCTGGGACCGGATGATATTCTGGTGATCGAAGGTATCCACGGTCTGAATGAGAAGACATCTTATGCACTTCCCGAGGAGAGTAAATACAAGATCTATATCAGTGCATTGACCAATATCAATATTGATGAGCATAACCGGATCCCGACTACGGACGGAAGACTTCTCCGCCGTATGGTCAGAGATGCGAGGACCAGAGGTGCGGATGCGAGACGCACCATCGATATGTGGGCTTCTGTACG
>ERZ1034847.634-NODE-634-length-13721-cov-10.740670_pt1 | contig 13721 bp, 15 predicted proteins | sample MGYA00520633_ERZ1034847 | MGnify/ENA primary metagenome ERZ1034847 (study PRJEB33766, sample SAMN09781732) | gut metagenome | biome: gut microbiome | host: Homo sapiens | place: Madagascar | study: EMG produced TPA metagenomics assembly of the PRJNA485056 data... | reverse complement strand
TATGTCATATCGTCTGATTCCACATCATTATATTGTTTTCTTACATCAAACTCTGCATCGTTTGGCGTAAAATTGGCGTATTTTTGTAATTTTACAAATTTCCACCAATAAGGTACATCTCGTTTTTAGTAGAGCTTTGCACCTGCTGGAATGTGGTCATCAACCATAAGAAGATGAAGTTCTTCATCCTCTGAATCCTTAAGATTGTTTACTGCTGAAAGTAACATACCACAAGATTCAATTCCCATCATCTTTCTAGGTGGAAGATTTGTGATGGCAATAAGTGTCTTTCCAACAAGCTCTTCTGGCTCATAATAAGCGTGGATTCCGCTTAAAATAGTGCGGTCTGTGCCTGTTCCGTCATCTAAAGTAAACTGTAATAATTTCTTTGACTTAGGAACTGCTACACACTCTTTTACCTTAACAGCTCTGAAATCTGACTTGCTGAATGTATCAAAATCAACCTCTTCCTCGAATAAAGGCTCAACCTTTACATTTGAAAAATCAATCTTCTCATTAGCTGTAAAGAATCCGTTGTTATCGTTTGCAGCTTCTGCTGCATCTCCCTCGGAAGACTTGGAAGCCTTCTTGTCGGAGTCGAGTGACTTCATTGTCGGGAAGATCAACAAATCTATTTTATAGCCCTTTATGCACCTATATTACTTTATATTTTATACATCAACATTTCATATTTCATCCTAATTCTACACCCTTTTTTCCTTTTGGGCGTAAATTGGGAGCATGTTGGGCGTAAGTCATCATTGCTCTGATTTATAATCCATATTCATCAATGCTCGCAGCTGATCTCTCCTATTATAAATCACTGCAATGACTTGCACTTTAAGATTTTCCTCATCCACCCAATAATATATTAGGAAGTTATTTACAATAATCTTTCGTACACCCTCATGTTTCCAAGGTTCTTCTTCAATAAGCGCGTGTTTCTTCGACATAGAAGATAATGCTGCGATTGCATGACGCATTTTATCTAGCAACTTATCAGCAGCCTCCAGTGCTAGAAGCTCCGCAGAAATATAATGCACAATCTCTTTCATTTGTGTCATCGCTTGCCGAGTTACCTTTACTTCGTATTCTTTATCCATACGCATTAAATCTCCGCTTTTAACTGGCTGAATGCATCATTCATAGCCAAAGAGTCATCTGCCTTTGCCTGCACAAGACCAGTCTGCATAATGGTATCAAATTCCTCTTTGGATAATGTGTCTCTAGTTGTCAGGGTATTCGGAATTTCTAATGAGAAAGGGACTCCATCTCTCATAATAACCTGTCTATACGCCATGTCAATAAATACGGATACCGGAATCCCTAACTTTTCTAATATCGCCTCTGCATGTTCCTTTATCTCCGGTTGAATACGTGCTGTTACATTAGCTGTTTTTACTGCCATAATCCATATCCTCCTATCTATGTGTAATGTACCACGTTGTAAAGCATTTTGCAATACATATTTGATTGGTTACATTTTCCACCATTTGCAGCAGTCATCCTAATTCTATCCACGGCTTACCGGAACTACCAAACTTTCATAATTAGTACTTACTCCATTTATGTATTCATCAAATTTTTCCATTCCTTTCTTTTCAAAATCCTTTGTTGCATCTGTATAGATGTTCATTGTTGTTCCAATGTCAGCATGTCCCAATATCTTTTGCACAATCTTCATATTTACATTTGCCTCGCACATTCTTGTTGCAAATGTATGACGTAGACCATGGCAAGTGAACGATGGGAGTAAGGTTACTTCTTTTCCATCCGCTTTTTCTAGGATTTCATCATTGCAATCCCTTATTATCCTAATGTTACTTCATCTGCTGCACACTTTACCTGTTCTTTTGCATTCCCCATCGCAACTGCCAGATGAACCTGTTCAATATCCTCATATTCGTCCAGGGCAATCACTATTTTTCTGTCGTACCTCCCCGTGCATCTGCATCCTTACCAATGACTTCTTTGCAGATGTTACGATTAACGTATCACTTTTAATTGATGCTCTATATACATATTATAAATAGAATCTGGCAAGCTGTCATCTGTAATGATGGTATATTCCGGTAAAAGGTCACATATTTTGAGATCTCCTTTCGACTCAAACTTTGTACTGTCTGCTAAAATAAATACCTCACTTGCATGTTTTAATAACATACACTGATTTTCATAAACTTCTCTTATAAAATCATGTGCTCCATCTTCCAAAGAAAGTGCCAACGGAACCACAAATGCTTTTGAATAGTATAATTTCTGCAATGCCGCATTTGTTAGAAAACCATAAAAGATTTTTTCTTTATGAAGATAATCTCCACCCAGTAATGTAATTCTATAATTTATGCAATCTGACAATATTGAGAATACTTCCGATGAGTATGTAACAATGGAAAGAGAATCAAAATTGCGTTCCTTCAGTGCCATTGCAAAAATAGAAGCTGTACTTCCAGAATCAATTGCTATTGTATCCCCATTTTTCACATATTCCAAAGCTTTTTGAGCAATCTGCTCCTTCAATTCTATATTCGAAGTTACTCTCACATCCACATCTTCAAAATGGTATCTTTTTTTTATGGAAACAGCGCCTCCATGTACTCTTGTAAGCAATTTATTATTTTCAAGATCCTCAAGATCACGTCTTACCGTCTCTGTCGATACATGTAATAACTCTACCAGTTCCGATACTGTGACAGAATGTTTTGTTTGAATTTGGTTCAAAATAATCTGTTTTCGTTGATTGGCTAACATCTTCCTCCTCCTTAAAATTATCCGCTTCTTTCTTTTTGATTCCACTTCAATCCTGCCAATATTATCCTGATACTCCTGTATTTTATCCACTTTCACTCTGGCATCTGGCCATCCAAGTTTCGTTCCTGACAACCGGATTCCATAGAATTTGTAATCATTTCATTTTGATAAACCCCTTGCAGGAATTATACCAGATTACCGAAAAAAAGTCAGTAAAATCAAACATTCTCGAATGGATCAGCAGACACTAATGATACCAAAAAGTCTTTATTTTGTATGAACTTTTAAGCATAATTCATTACTTTATATGATGCAAGGATTAAAATACTTTTTGACCCCAACATCACTTATATATCAGTCTCGATCCTTCCCAACTATCAAAAGAAATGCGATTCTAGCCTTCCAGTTTTGTAAGGCACTTGTCAAGTGTTGAAGCAATCCAATCAATGTCACACTCTTGAAATGCCATTGGCGGACGAAGTTTTAAAATATTACCATACGGTCCTGCAACTGATGTCAGCACGTTATTATCACGAAGTAATTCAATTACATCCAATGCTTTTTTCTGATCCGGTGTTTTCTTTCCATCATTTTTTGCAAGTTCAAATCCAATAAATAATCCTGCCCCCCTGACATCTCCTACCGATTCCGGATGCCGGTCTTTTACCTCTCGTAATGCAGTAAGAAGTTTTTCTCCAACAATTTTACAATGTTCCTGCAATTTTTCTTCCTTAATTACACTCAAAACTGCCTGTGCTGCTGCAATAGATACCGGATTTCCCCCAAAAGTATTAAAATAGGGGAGTTTATCACTAAATGCAGCAAGCACATCATGCTTCGCTGCAAGTCCTGAAATTGGAATTCCATTTCCCATAGGTTTCCCGGTAGTCACCATATCTGGGATAATACCATGTCTAGCAAACCCCCAAAAAGCATCTCCAGTTCTTGCAAATCCCGGTTGCACTTCATCTGCAATAAATACACCATGATTTCTATGGACCACATCAATTGCTGCTTTTAAAAATCCTACCGGATTCGGATGAACACCATCAGATGAAAAAATGGAATCCGCAAGAAAACAAGAAAATTTATATCCGGCTTCTTCCAGTTCCTCTATTTTTTTCTGCATCTCTCCTGCATACCATGCAGTAAACTCTTCCGGCGTACCACCATGCCTATAATAATCCGGTGTGTCTATCAAACGTACATTCGGAAGAAGTGGCTGCTCACTTCCAAGTGCCGGAGAGCATCCGGATGTTAAAGCACTTGTTCCATGATATGCTTCTCTGGAAACAATAATCCCTATCCCTCCTGTATACTCCTGTGCTACCCGAAGTGCCAGATCATTTGCTTCGGAACCGGTACACATGAACATGACTTTATCAATCTCTTCCGGCATCATCTCCAACAGTTCTTCGCTATAATCAATAATGCGTTCATGCAAATAACGGGTATGCGTATTTAACAATTTCATCTGTTCTGTTACGGCTTCCACAACTGCCGGATGACAATGACCGATACCAGCCACATTATTATACATGTCTAAATATTTATTGCCCTCTGCATCCCACAGATATTCCCCTTTTCCTCTTACAAGATTTACGGGTTTTCTATAAAAAAGCCTGTAGGCTCCTCCCATATATTTTTCCCGACGATAAATCATATCCTGTGTTGTCGTTCCCAGCAAAGAACTATATTCATCATTATAACTATTCGTATCCATAATACTTGATTTTGTTGCCATATTCTACCTCCCAAAAATATATCCATAAAATTTTTCACTTAGATGGAAAAAGCTCTGTACTCATTTCGAGAACAGAGCTTTTTTACTACATCATTGTCGTAGTCATTTTTAGATTTGTATTTTCCAGTGCCATAGGAATAAAATAGCTCACCTGTTCTGAACAAATATTGTCTCGTATATTTTTAACACTGTGAATGCAGCCTGCCGGGACAACAATCGTATCCCCCGCTTTCTGATATGTCCAGTCCTTTCCATTAAAAACTTCTACCTCCCCGCTTATCAGGTATATAATTTCACCAACATCATGAATATGTGGCAGCACCTGTCCCAGAGGATCCATTTTTTCGTACATCACCTGGCTCACACCAATCCCGGATTTCAATGCAGTTTCTGCACTCACCGTGTCCTTATAAAACAAACCTTTATGTAATTCATTTCTTTTAAGCTTCAGATTTTCTGCAGACTGAATGATTATTTCTTTCATAGTACGTCCTTTTCAAACATATTTTTATTTTGCATACTGCTCCAGCCATTTTATCACTTCCTTGGAATTTGATAATGTACCAAAGAGTCCTGTTGTTCTCGTATGATGGATATGATATTCATAATTTTCATCATTTGTGGATTGTGTACAATCCTCAAGCATGGTACATTCAAATCCGAGATCATTAGCATGACGCATTGTTGTATGAACGCAGCACTCGGTCGTAACTCCAGTCAGTATCAGGTTGCGAATTCCTTTCAATCGCAGAATCTCTTCCAGATCTGTTGCTGTAAAAGATCCCTTCCCGCATTTATCAATAATTGGCTCTCCGGGAATGGGAGTCAACTCCGGAACAATCTCCCAGCATTTACTTCCTCTTGTCAAATATCTTCCAAGCGGACCTTCTGCCCCGATTGGCGATCCCCAGTTTGTTGTACGAAACAACTTATTAGCCGGAAGATCCGCCAAATCCTGACGATGTCCTTCCCTTGTATGAATAATGGTAAAACCGTCTACTTTACGTGCTGTATCTAATAATTTCTTAATTGTCGGAACAATTGCATCACATCTGGATACATCTAAACCCTGTGCATCACAAAATCCACCCGACCTGCAGAAGTCAATCTGCATATCTATAATAATTAATGCCGTATTTTCTGGTTTTAAATCTCCATCAAATGGAAAATCATACGGTTCCGCTTTAATATGCATACATCATCTCTCCTTTTTCAAATTAATTTTCTTTTCCAACAACACCTTTAACAAAATAATCACATCCATCTAATTCTGTACCAGTTGCTGTCTCGCCTTCTTTATAAGCATATGTACCATCGCTCTTCATAATCGGGCCTTCAAATGCGGTAAACTTACCAGATTTAATAGATTCAATCACCTTCTCCGCTTTGTCTTTGACTTCTTTCGGACAGATATCAGAAACTGCTGTGTTTTTACACATTTCCTCTTTGTATCCACCACGAAGAACCGTTGCTTCAAAATTACCTTCAATTGTCGCCTGAAATGCCTTATATTGAAGACCAAATTCATCTACCGTACCAATCAAAAATGTTTTTGGTGCTAATTTTGAAGTATCACAATGATAGCCAATACAATACACGCCGATTTCTTCACAATGCTCAACAATTGCTTTTGAATAATCCTGAAACTGTGCAATAACATCAATATTCTGTGCTGCCATACTGTCCACTGCATTTGTCTGAAGTCCTACATCACTCCATGAACCTGTAAAGATCGCATGTACCTTTACATCCGGATTTACAGACTGTGCACCGAGTGCAAATGCATTAATGGAAGAAAGCACAACCGGAATCTGGAACGATGCAACATATCCGAGTTCATTCGATTTTGTCATCATACCGGCAACAACACCATTCACATATGCAGCATCCCATAAATCCGGGGTAATCACACACATATTAGATAAATCTTTTCCTGTAGAATTATTCGTATAGAATGCCACTTCCGGATGATCTTCTGCTACTTTTTCCAAATACTCCCTGTGTCCAATAGAAGTCCCGTAGATAATCGTACATCCTTGTGCAATTAATTCTTCTGCATTTGCTACAACAGAGTTGTCCTCTGGAACGTTATCCTTAACAAGAACTTCTTTCAAATCAGTTGCATCAACTGCACCCATTACGCAATCATAAACTGCTTCATTATATCCCATGTCATCTCTTGCGCCCACAAGCAACACTCCCAATTTGGTCGCTCCTTTTCCGGGATGTTGTTTATCGCTTACCGACTGTTTTTCCGATGTCGTTTTGCTTCCACAACCCGCCATCGAAAATACCATAATTACTGCCAGGAGCATCACCATCATACTTTTCATTCTTTTCTTCATAATAAATTCCATCCTTTCATAAAAAAATATATTTAAAGCTATAATATATATAAAAATGCAATGCATATTTATATCAATCCAAAAGTTCGAGCGGTCGTCCAAGTTTCTTCAACTCTTCCGGCATTACCGGTGACTTGTTCAACGTTGTAAACGCCAATGCAATTAAGGTAATAACATACGGCATCATATTTACAATGTTTGTCGGAATGGGAACATCTAATAACTGAAATAACACTCCAAGTGCCTGTGCTGCGCCAAACAGATATGCTGCCAAATATGCTCGAAGCGGTTTCCAGCAACATAAAATTACTAAAGCAGATGCGATAAAGCCACGTCCACTGGACATATCTGCTGTCCATGTTTTTGTGTATGCACATGCAAGCTGGCACCCTCCGATTGCTGCAAGTACTCCGGCCATCATAACTGCCCCGTATTTAATTCGTTTTACGTTATATCCATAAGCGACAGCCACCTGATGAACCTCACCACAGGAACGTATCGCAAGCCCCAGTCTGGTTTTATATAAGACAAACCATGCAATAACCGGTAAAACAAAAGACAGGTAGGTAAGAATATCCTGATGAAAGAAAGCTTGTCCAATTAACGGAATTTTGCTTAATACAGGGATTGCTATTGTCGGAAATCCCTTAATTGACTTACTAATCATTGGGGAACCAAAATATGCTGTTACTGAAGAAGCAAAATAGTTGAGTGCCAATGCCAATGCAAACATATTCGCTCCAAAATGAATATTCAGGTGTGCCTGCAAAAAACCAATCAGTGCCCCTCCTGCTATAGCTACCAAAACCGCAAGAAATAGGTTGTTTGAATAAAAACATGCTGTATATCCTAAACAACATCCCATTAACATAGAACCTTCCACACTCAAACTGATATGTCCCGATTTCTGACCGATCATATCACCAATTAATGCGAAAATAATCGGAGTTCCGGAATGAACCATGTTTACAATAAAAGTAGAAATTAAAGCTGTCATTCTTCTCTTTTCCTCCTTCCCAAGGCAAAAATAACCAGTAAAATAATAGACATTAGTATTGTCGATGCGGAAGATCTAAGTCCGGTCTTCAATTCAAGTGATGAACCACATGCCTTTAGCACAGACAAAATAGCACTTGATACAACTGCCAGCAACGGATTATCCAATACAATTCCACTTGAGAGGAACCCAAGGAATCCATATCCGGCTGCGGTTGTTTCCCGGATCTGCAATTCTACGGAGGACATGTAGAAACCTCCTGCAAGACCTGCTAATCCGGTTGCAATCAAAAATGATTTGATCTGGATTTTTTTTACGTTATAACCGGCAAATTTTGCAGCACGTTCATTCCCTCCAACCACTTTCATTTTAAATCCGACTTCCGTCTTATTCAGAATCAGCCATGTAATAACGGCAATCCCTACGGCAATCAAAATTGTAAAGTTTCCTCTACTTCCCGAAAAAGAGGGAATCATAAGCTGATCTGCAATTTTAGCCGACATGGGATAATTATTTCCATTTGGATCTTTAAGCGGTCCATAAACCAGATACGCAACAAATTTTGTCATAATGTAATTCATTAATAATGTCGTAAGCGTTTCATTCATGCCAAGATATATCTTGGTAAGCAATGGGATTAACCCACATAACATGCCTGCCAGGATTGCTGCAAGGATCATAACAGGTATGCCGATACTGCCTGGAAGTTCTTCACAAACATAAACACCAACAACATTTGCTGCAACTGCTCCTGCAATAAGCTGTCCCTCTGCCCCACAGTTACTGAGACCAACCTTGGCTGGAATCAGTGTTGCAACAGCTGCTATTAATATTGGTGTCATATGAACCCATATTTCCCCCACATTGTACTTGTTTCCCGTGAAGCACTGGATAATTGCCATATACACAGTGGCAGGATTCTGATTTTGTGTCAGTAAAAATACCGAAAAAATTCCTAAAGATGCAACAATACCTATTACAATTCGAAGAACGATCTGTACTTTGCCACTATTGCTTCCCTTCATTATTCACCAACTCCTTTCAACATAATAGTTCCAATTTGATCTGCATCAAATTTTTCGGGCGGGTATGGACCATTAATGGTATTTTCCGAAAGTACTACCAGACTGTCTGACATCTTAAACAACTCATTTAAATCTTCTGAAATAAATAAAATCGCGGTTCCTTTCTCTCGTAGCTTTTCGAGAGTCTCATGTACTGCATTCACTGTCGCAATATCAAGTCCACGGCTCGGATAGCTGACAATAAGAAGTTTAGGATCTCCTAATACGGCTCTTGCAAACACCATTCGCTGAATATTTCCACCGGATAATTTATCTGCCCTACGCTCTGCCGCCGGAACATTTAACTCATCCATTTCCTGACAATGATCCATCTGTTTTTTTAACTCTTCCCAGTCAATATTTCCATGTTTTTTCTGATACGTTAATCCAGTGATTGCCATATGCTGTAAAATTGTAAAATCCGGGACTAGATTATCTCTTATCGGATCTTCACTTAATATCCGGAAGCCATATTTAATTCTTTCTTCGATGGATGCATTTGTGATATCTTTTCCATCATAAAGTATCCGTCCACCATCAATTTTACGTATTCCATAGAGTGCTTCTGTAATCTCTCTCTGCCCATTTCCTGATATTCCAGCTACTCCGAGGATCATTCCGGGAGCAATTTCCAACTTTGAGTTTTTGATTACAATTCTTCCGTAATCATCCCTAATTGTCATATTGGAGCAACACAAAACCATTTTTTCATAATTTCTGATTACCTTTCCCTCTCCCGTGTATTCTGTCTGGGTATTTTTTAACTTATCATCATTTGACCCAACCATCTGCGAGACAATATCTGATTCTCGAAGTCCCTCTTCCCTATAAAATGTGTGTACCATTTTCCCTTTACGTAAAATATGTACAACATCTGCAACCTGAACAATTTCCCGAATTTTATGCGTGATCAGGATTACAGCAAATCCATCGTTTTTTAATGCAATGAGAAGATCCAGAAAAGACTGGATTTCATTTGGTGCAAGCACACTGGTTGGTTCATCAAATATTAAGATTCTACTGTTTTTATTTAACAGAACTTTTAAAATTTCTATGTGCTGTCTCTGACCAAGATCTAAACGCCATACAGATTCGTCAGGATTGACTCCCAGATTGTACTGTTTTGAAATTTCTTTCATTCGCTGCCTAAGCACTGTTCTATTAAAATACATCCCCATATCTTCCAATGTAATAAATGTATTCTCCAATGCAGTAAAGGCAGGAATTAAACGAAAGTCCTGAAAAACCATCCCTATTCCTCTGGCTCTTGCAATCGAAGGATTATACTTCTCCATTTTTTTTCCGTCTATGTATAGTTCTCCGCCATCCATTTTATATACGCCATAAAGCATTTTCATTAAGGTACTTTTTCCGGCACCATTTTCTCCTGCTAAAGCATAAATTTTTCCACTCTCAATTGTTAAATTGATTCCGTCATTCGCCACAAAACCATTAAACGTTTTTTTCAGATTCTTGGCTTTCATTAGGACATTACTCATTGATCTACCTCCTGCAATAAGCCGCACCCGGATATGGATGCGCTAGTATAAAAAACGGACGCATATTTTCCATGTAAATATACGTCCTCGTATCTTTGATCCTGTTATATGCAATTTTTTAATTTTAAGTAATCAATGATTATTTTCACACAATCGCTAATACCAACTTTTTCACTATCAAGTGTCATGTCGTAATTAACAGGATTTGTCCAATAGTTTCCACCTGTATAATATTTATAATACGCAGCCCTGTATTTATCTGTTTCACTGATCAGCTTATGTGCTTCTTCTTCCGTAACGTTCATCTTATCCATAATTCTCTGCAGGCAAAACCTTCTTGGTGCTTCAATATAAAAACTATATACATTGTCATAGTCCCGGAGAACATAATCTGCACACTTACCAACAATTACACAGGATTCTGTCTCAGCAAGTTTTCGAATGATCTTTGCCTGATAAACAAACAGTTGACGATTAGAAACAAAATTTTCACTATGCGGTTTAGGGCTGAGCGTTCTCGGAAGATCTCGTAACATGTTCACTAAAGAATTGCCAACAATCTTCTCATCACCTTCAACAAATCTTGCTCTATCATATCCGCTATATTCCGATGCCAGCGTCAGAATTCTGTTTTCATAGCAATGAATTCCCAACTCTTTGGCTAATGTAGATGCTATTTCCTTTCCTCCACTTCCAAAGCCTCTGGCAATTGTCACAACAAACCTTTTGTCCACTTTGTTCACCTTCCTTTATTTTGATTTGAATTTTGAAAAATCCATATCATATACGTCACAAAGTATCGCCGTATATCCTTCTATACATTGAATCATTTCATCAATAACTACATGTTCCTTGGGCTGATGTGCCTGTAAGAAATCAGCACAGGAATATCCAATCGTCGTTATTCCAAAAATTCCACAGAATGCACTTCCATCTGTACCAAATGTCCAATAATTTTTTTTCGGATGCTGACCTACACTTTCCAATGCTTTTAATGCCCGATTCACATATTCATTCTCTGGATCAACTGCCCAAAAAGGATGATGCTTTGGCATGTCTGCTTCAAAACCGGTATAACATACGCGATGATTCTGTCCCATATAAACTTCTGCTCTAAAATCGGGATCTTCACTTGCTAACCCATCAATAAATCTTTGCACCTGCCCTATTGCATCATCCACCGTCATCGGCGGTACATATCTTCTATCAATACGGATCCTGCATAAATCCGGCACACAGGAATACGTCTTTCCCGGAGTTAACTCCACATCCGTAATTGCCATGGATGTATCACCAGCCGGATGATGAAGTGGCGCTTCATAAAAATTATGATAACTCGCCTCCATTAACGGAAGTGCCTTCTGAAGTGCACTAACTCCATCACCCGGTGTAGAAGAATGAGCTACTTTTCCATGAACATCCACAACTAACTCTACTTTTCCTCTGTGTCCCAAACAAATATCTCCCTGCGAAGGCTCTGCTAAATATACCAAATCACAGCCAAGTCCATGTTCTGGCAATGTATGTTTCATCAGGTAAATTGCCCCCAGACTTTCTGCCGGTTCTTCCTGCACAACTCCTGCAAAAATCAAATTACCTACCAGTTTTTCTCCAGAATCTACCAATTTTTTAATCTCTTTAAATGCAAAGAATGCTGCGCTGAGTCCTCCCAGCATATCACTGACACCACGACCATACAAAAGTCCCTGATCTGATGTACCCTGATATGGATCATATTTTCCCCAGGCATCAAGGTTGCCTGATGGAACAACATCAATATGTCCTGTTACAAGAATATTTGGTCCTGTTTTTGTTCCGCGTATTACGCCAACAGCATTTCCCACTTCATCTCTGAAACACTCAATTCCCATTTTTTTCATTTCGTTCAGAAAAAGATCTGCACAACCTTCTTCATGTCCGGATAAGGACTGACATGTAATTGCTTTTGAAACAAAAGAAACCCATTCCTCTTTCATACTGTTAAAATATTGGTTCATATCTTATCTCATCCTCCCTTTTTAACCTGCTAAAACAGTAAGCCAATAATCAAGTCTCGAATCCAGCCATAGATGCTGTAATCTGGCCATTTTGATACCATACCAGTTCATGTAATCATAATCAACATTCGAATGACTGGATTGATATACCGCCCAATAAGCCCATTTGATGTCACTTACAATCTTGTATAGTTTCATCCTCGCATATGCTTTTTCAGAAGTATTTCCACCTTCATAAACATTCATCATCACTTTATCCATTTCCTCTGTAAAATAATTGATGGTTGATATTGTTCCCAAATCAGCATACGGATCTCCCATTGTAGCATACTCAAAATCAATAATCCTGATATCACTTGTCTGTTCATTATACATAATATTATTCGACCAAAAATCATTATGGCAGGGTTTTAAGGGAATGCTGCTTTTCTGAAATGCCTCCTCTATTACCTTAAGTAAATATTCCATCTTATTGTTCCATGGTATTTCGAAAGCTGTTTCCTTCGCTTTGCTTCTCATTTCCCAGGCCTGCTCAACCAAATTTCCTTGTTGTGGAAGATTTCCCCCTTCATGAAACCGTTTGATGTTACGAATTACTTTATTCCGTATTTTAGGATTGTACACGTCTTTAAAGGTCATCATTCTATAACCATCAAGCCATTCAAATACTTCCACTCCTGTATCTTCAAAATAATAACAAACTTCAGGTCCAATACCTTTATCACTGGCCAATATATTGGCAGCATGGCTGGTAGCACGATCAATATATTCTGTACCTTGTCCCGGGATTTTAAGGAAAAAGCTTTTCTGATCAACCCTAACCTTAAAATTTGGATTTGTTATCCCACCAGATACCGGCTCATAAGATATTTCTTTATTTTTCCAATCTTCTATCTTTGAAATTACACTGTGAATGTCTGTTTTCTGCATAAGCTTCAGCTCCTCTTGTCTCCTGCTTTAACAAAACAAAAAGGCTTCACTCCTCTTGGAATAAAGCCTCTTTGCTTTCTACATATATGTTCCTCTGTTCTATTTATTGCAAATTCTAACATGCCATATCATCATTGTCAATACCTTTTTTGTGGTTTTTTGTATGTTTATTTGTGTTTCGTTGTGTTTTGTTGGCTTTTTACTTCGAAATACAAACAGGAGCACTGCCTGCACTAGTGTCCTAACAAGCATTTCTTTAACACTAGCAACAGAAACCGCATATTTTTCTCCATTATAAATAAGTAATGCTCCCTTTATCTGCCAGAGACATATTAAACAATTAGGTAATTGCGAAACTCGCGATGCTCGTTCGCAAACTTGAATCAAAATAGAA
>ERZ1034847.633-NODE-633-length-13725-cov-24.202487_pt1 | contig 13725 bp, 8 predicted proteins | sample MGYA00520633_ERZ1034847 | MGnify/ENA primary metagenome ERZ1034847 (study PRJEB33766, sample SAMN09781732) | gut metagenome | biome: gut microbiome | host: Homo sapiens | place: Madagascar | study: EMG produced TPA metagenomics assembly of the PRJNA485056 data set... | reverse complement strand
GACCGATGGAAAAAGCAGTAGCAGCATTTGTTTAATCAGCTGTTACTGTTTTTTTGAATTATGCAAGGTATAAACGCGGAGCCGCTTACGGAAAATCTGTGTAAATCTGTGAAATCTGTGGGACATAAAAAAGTGGTTTCAGTCCCCCGACCGAATAGGGCGAGCTTCCGTTTCAATTCCATGCGCAATCCGAAGGTGAAGAGTGGTGAAGAGTGGTGAAGAGTGGGGCGTCACTCTTCACCTCTCGCAACCCCAGTGTTTATCGGGGTTTCAGCCGATTTGGTGAAGAGTGATGAGTAAAATAGAGAGTGGTTGTTTTACAACCTCCGGACATATCGTTTTGTGCCTGGCAATGGCAGATTATGGCCCCAGTAATGGCAGATTATTGCCCTAGTAAGGGGCAATAATCTGCCATAGTGAGGCAATAAACGATATAAGCCGCTTTACGCCTCGTAAGTACTTTCGTTGCATTTTGAAAGTACTTTCGTGCAAGCGTTAGCCAGTTGTTATGCGATTTTTTACTTCGTGAAAACCTTCCCGATTGTACTATGGACTGTGGAGAGTAATCCTTTATGGGCAAAAAATGTCGTGGAATCTTAGAGGGCGAGATCACCTCGGCAACTAAAATTCCAACGACCAGTCTAGTCTTGTTTCCGCATTCTTTGTATAATAGTAAATGATAATAATGTTCTATACTAATTAGGGGGAGGAAGTTTTCACAACCTCCTTCCCTCTTACTGATATATATTTTCTAAACTTAAGTATTTTTGCTCACTACTTATTGGTAGTTTATGTTCACCTGTAAAGGCTTGTTGCCATTGTAGTGCTTAGCCTTGATGAAGAATTTACCACTAGTACCTGTTACGGCACGTACATTCTTCATAGTGATGGTTTGAGTATTTCCGATCACACTTGGATCTTCATACTTGGTGACAAACCAACAGTTCCAACCTTTGCCTTCATCAACCTCTGCTGTAGAAGCTACCTTTACATCGCTGCCTATTGGGTTCACATCGTTGGATGCAATCTCGATTTCTATTGGCAGCAACTCCTTAGGATAGTAACTTGGAATTGTGAAGGTCAGTTTGGCTTCTGAAGTTACCTCCTTACCCATTGTAAAGGTAGATGGGAATTGGAAGTCCACATTGCTGATACTGTAGAGATGGATGTTTCTAGTCAATCCATGCTTCTTATCTACCAGCTTGATGGTGGCAGTCTTACATTCACCGGCACTGATATCACCAATCTTGTATGTGATGGTTCCCTTACCGGTTGTAGCATTATACTGTACTGTAGGTACAGGAAGCTTTCCACCATCCAGTTTTGTGAAGTTCTTGTTCTCTGTCCAGGAAACATCGAAGTCGGCTGCAGTTTGAGTAGCCTCACCCTTGTATTCAAAGTCGATGGTCTGCTCGCTGTTTGCTGATTCCTGTGTCAACATCTGATAAGTACCATTTACGATGTTCATCGTGTAAGTACCATCAGAAATTTCCTGGATGATGTCTTCTACCGTAATCCAAGGATTGTTGGCAGGAGTACCATCGTATGCCATAGAAGAGTTTGTGTAACCCAGATTCTTGCCCAATCTCTTGATGTTGATTCGGTAGAGATGGTTTCTCTTGACAGGAATCTGAACACCCTCGTTCTGAAGCAGAACCTGGAACCATTTTGTTACTCCGTCCTTGTATGTAACTTCCATGATTACCTTGAGTGGCTTTTCCAAAGAGTTTTCCTGCTCAAATGTATATTGCATAGGCAGGTTGCTGCTGTTTGGCCACATCTCTTCATTTCCTACGGAGAATTTCTGTCCTTCAGAAGGCCATCTTGTAGGATCCAGCGATGGAGTGATGTAGGTGCATTCTGCTTTCCACGCAGCTGCATCTGTCAGCATATTGGTTTCTGGGAAAGTCAGCTTATCCTGTTCTCTATTGAATGGAGCTACCGTACCATGCTGCATCACGTTGCCCAGGGCATATCTGATGTTTTTGATGTTTGGATCCTCCCAGTTTACTTCAATCTTGGCACGGTTGCGGAGCAGATGGATTACATTGTTTTCCACTACATCCTTGGTGAGGAAATCTGTCATTTCTTCAGGAGTATTCTTCTTGACATAACCCCAATACACCATCTTGTCGTGCTGCTGACTGTTGTTTCTGTTATCGAAGCTAGTCATGAGATTGTTCTCATGTCTTCCAATCCATTCTGCTGACTTGTTGAAATCAATCGCCTGGTTGCCCGTAGTTACTGTATTGTCGGCAGTGGCATTCGCCATGATGTGGATGCGGGCGGTTCCTGTAGGAATCGTTACGGTGATATTCTTCTTGTCCGATCCGCCATCCGCCTTGATGTCATTGGTTGCCACCGACTCGATATTCAGATTTTTGGCAAGTCCCAGGAAATAACCATCTTTGTCAAAGCATAGCAGCTTCATATCGTTAGCGCTTGCAATACCTTCGGTTGCGAAGTTAGCTACTCTGCTCTCTACTTTTGAGTAGTTTGGAACGGAGATGGTGAAGTGGGCTTGATACGTGCCTATCTCATTCTTGGAAGGAACGCCATTGTCCACCATGCTGTCGGAGCAGGCTGTCAACATGGTTAACAGCGCTGCCATTATTCCGATATATGTCTTTATCTTTTTCATTTCGTAACTTCCTTAAATGTTATTACTTCATTTGTTTATCTAACTCTTCAACCTCTGCTGGAGTGAGGTCGCGAACGCAGCGAATGAAAGTGCCACTAGCCCCCCAGCCCGTATAACCAGTGGCTACAGATACTTTATTCAATGTATAATAATTCGCTCCTTCCAAAACTGGCTTGATTGGTTGTTTTGTCTCACCTTTATTATTCTTGTATGATTCCTTTTGAAAGTCAACAATGAATTGTATCTCTGTCTTTGTTGGGAGACGCCAACCATCATATATTACTTGTTTGCCGTTCTCTTTCTTTACTTCCCGGTACGTTTCACAATGCGTCTTTGCTGTGGTTTGATTAAAAGTTCCCGATTGTACAGCTCCTAGCTGTGAAGCAATCATAAATGCAGGAGATACGACTTCGTCATTTGTATAGCCAGTAGATTTATCGATGTTTGGATGCGCAATATTATATTTGCTATCTTTCGTACTGGATACCTGTATGATGTACATTCGGTTGTTTGTTAAAGACAAATTATAATCTGAACCATATTCAAAGCTATAGATATTGCCAGAACCAGTATCGTAATATTTTGCCAAATATCCCTCACCATAATCATAGGTGTATCGGTTATTTTTGACAATTTTACCTGCAGCTGTACGATATGCCCATCCGCTTTCACTTCTAGAAGAATAGTCTCCGAAGAAGTTCTGGGTTTCAATCAGAGGTGACTGCTTGTATTTTACTGTTGCTTCTTTACCCTCCTTATTTTTTAATGTCAAGACGATATACTTGGAGAAGCGATTCTTCGGAATAGGAGAATTAATGACGATTTTACCACCGAGATTTTCTCCATCCTTTTCGTTCTGCAATTCCATCTTGGTTGGGTATGGTTTGAACTGGACTGTCTTATTTTCCCAATGACTGCCAAAAAAACCTTCAACCTTAACCTTTTCTGTGTACTTTTCAACATATCCTTCAGTATATTCTTCCTGATGATTCTCATTATCAATGTAGTACACCTTTTTACTAACGATAGTCACTGGGCTGGAAGACTTATAAGTCACGCACATATCCTCATCTACATTCTTCATATAGACAACCTTTGGAGTCACCATCAGATACGATGTATTGGCATCGATATCAGTAGTACCGCCATCCGACCAAGGGAGAACATCATAGACAACCTTACCAGTAGTGATGTAACCAATCTCAGAGCTGCCGCCCTTGTTGTTGATATTGGCTTCAATGGTATAGATGGTGTTGCGGTTCAGCTTCTTGGCATCCTCACCGGTAGCCTTTGGGTCACGGACAGGAATCTTGTAATAGTTAATCTCCGTATTGCCATCAGCTGTAAGAGGAACTTGGAGGTAGATGGCTGGCGCATTGGTATCGTCTGTCCACTGAGTGGCATAGCTGTAAGTGGTTACGGTATATTCGCCACTTCCACCCTGTGCTTCCACCATTTCACCATCCTTCAACTCAGTTTCTGTATTGCTGCCGAAGATAGTAGTCTTGGCATTGTAGTTCTTCAACTGCCATTTTGCCTGACCAGCTGTATAACCTTCTACGTCAACATGAATGGTAATGGCAATCTTGGCAGCAGCACGAGCCAGATTAACTGGAATGGTCTGTGTAGGTTCCTTGGTTACCTGGTAGTCCTGAATGCTACTCATCAGAAACATCTTGTTGCTGTTGCCAGTAGCATCGTATGGCTTCCAGATATCCTCGTCGGTCTGTACATCGCCTGAACCTGTGGCATTAGCCACAGATTTCACGCTGTAAGTATTACCTTCCTGCAGATCATTATCTACTTTCCAGTTATTTTGAGCAATCACTTCCTCCTTGCCGCTCTGCAAGCCGTTAGTGAAAGTCTTATCTACCTTGCACTCATTATATTCACCAAACATCTTGATGTTGAAATTATAGAGCTTATCCTCGTTGAGGCTTGCGTCAGAAGCGGTAGTTGCTCTCGAAACCTTGTTGTCAAGGATGAGAGGCTTCACGCTCAACTGCTGAGCTCCCTGATAGATGAGCTCAGAGTCTTCTGCGCAACCCACAAGGGATAATCCCATGGTGAGAGCCATAAGTGCCAGTGTCGTATTCTTATATATATTCAACGTTTTCATGATGTTTGTCATTTATTGTTGTTTATATCTCATTGTTTACTTTACTTGGGTGAAAACCATATCGGTCTTCGTTCCCGTTCCTGTGGCTGTATCTGCGCTTCCATCAGAAGGGGCATTGATGATTACCTTCATGTTTGGACTATAGGCTACCATATAGACATGGCAGGTATAGTTGTCACGCTGGGTATAGTCGAGTACCGATCTTGGAACCACGTAGAAAGGAGCAACCTCTGTAGTGGTACCGTTGCCTGTAATCACGGTCATTACGTCAGCCAGATCGTAAGAACCATCAGTTTTTACATTTTCGGCATAAATGAATCCGTAGTCTGGGCTATCTGTCTGGAGCACCCAGCTCTTGCCATTGGTATTCATCTCCGTGAATGAGATCTTTGGTCCGAATGTTGCATCGTTGAATGCAATTTCATTACCATTCTCGCCATTCTTCTCGATGTTTGTCTTGATAGAGATGGCATCGTTGAAGGTGTATTCAGCTCCGGTTTCCCAAGGCAATACTGTTGGTAAGACGTTCAGTTCCGCCGGATTCTCAGGAGTATCTCCTCCTTCTCTGTCCACCTTGGCTGTTACGTCGTAGATGGTGTTGCGGTCGAGGCGATAGAGAGGTTCGAATTTGGTCCAATCTATTGTTGCGGCATCGTTGCCTTCGAAGAGGCGCTTGTTTACCGGCACCTTGTAGAAGTAATCCTTGCCATTGTATTTTGCCTTGAGCAGGATGTAGGTCTGCTTGTTGACATCGATTGGCTCTTCTGCATACGGATTCTTTGTCTTGTCAATCCAACTGTTGGCGTATGAGTAGAACACAGCCTTGTTGTCTTGTGTTACGGCAGGAACTGTTACCTTGCTGCTGGCAGCTGCATCAGTATTCAATGAATTGTTGGTGCTGGTACCTTCGGCGAGGATAGCGCCATCTGCTGCGTAGTGCATCAACTGGCAGGCATACGCTGTAGGAGCTACTGCGTTACCCTTGTCATCTTGTACGTTGAGGCGAATCTTGGCAAGCGCTCTCTTCAGCTGGAACTTCAGGTGAATCTTTCCTGTTGTCACTTCTCTCTCTAGCATCTTGGCATCCATCACGAAAGCAGACTGCTTCTGGTTGTACTGGAAGTTTGTTGCCTGATTGATGGTGGCTTCCTTTAAATCATTCAGGTTGTTGATGTTGCCCCAGTTGTCTAGGTTTGCAACCAAGTAGAGAACATTGCCGTCAATGTCAGAACGTGTCAGCTCTTTGCTTGTCAACTCCTTGTGCTTGTATTCTGTAGTTGGACTACCTTTTACATCTGCTGAATTAAATGTAACATGTTTTACGCGTGATCCATTTGTACCGAAAACGAAGAGGTCGAGGCGCTCAATCTTGTTTTCATTGAGATCTTCTGATCCATCCTCTACTGCAGCACGGGTAGCAGCACGGGTTTCAGTAGCAGAACCGCCTACTTTATATTCCAGCACTACGCTGTAGTTGCAAGCAGCAGTGCTTTCTATATCATCGCTCATGCAAGATGTGTTTGCAAGCCCTAAGAGGGCGATTGCACACATCGCAAAGTATTTTGATATTGCTTTCATTGTTTGCCCTCCTTATTTTAAATAATTAGTATAATGTCCACTATTTTTTTGGAGATCATCGTAGGCTGTTCCCTTGGTAGCCTGCAGCTGGAAGATGCGGATGCGGGTGTTGGTTCCTGCGAACTTTCTTCCGTTCTTGTACATACCTCCTGCATTGTCAGGGTTGATTTCTACTTCGTATTCATGGATGCCATCCAGAGATACGGTTACGTAGAGATCGGTATATACAGGATTGCTGCCCTTAGCTTTTGCCCATTCTGTCAACTCATTCCATGAAGTATTGGTTGTCCATGGATTCACGGCTTCTACCTTGATCTGATAAGGATCTTTTCGGGCGATGCCTGTAGAAACGCAGTTGGTGCTTTCGGTAGATTTATTATAGTTGAAAGCAAACTCAGTAGGGTTGGTGAGATGTGCTTTCCAAACCAGTCCTGTAGGACCATCTACCTTGATATAGAAGGCTGCTCCTGATTTCTTCTCCTCCAATATCTCATGTTCTGTATCCTTGTATCTAGGATAGTTTACCAGACAGTAGAGACCTTCTGCGTCACCTTCCTTTGGTTTCAGGGTTGAACCTGTCTGCCAAGCATACATTTGGCAATTTACATTGCTCCAGCTGATTTCAGAAGTTACTTTGTTCCAAGGCATTACCTGCCAGTCGAGGCAGAGGGCTCCACCCTTGAGGAAGTAGCCGTAAACTACCAGCTCTCGGTTGCGGATAGCATTGCCGCTGGATGGAATGGTGAATCCCTGAGATTTTTCGATACTTCCGTCAGTCAACTGATAGTAAATCTTACCTGTGATAGGCTTGTTGGTTTCACGAAGATAGCTCAAGTTATGTTCACCGATTTCCGTATTCATGCGGTCCATATAAGTCTGGGCTGTTTCGGTTGTTCCACGCTTATAAGTCAGAGGGTCTTCCACTTCCTTGATTCCGGTATTCTCTACACCGTCAAGCTTGAGGAGAGTAGAAACATAAGAAGGAGTTCCGTACTTTCCGCTTGTAGCAGCCTTGTTGGCATCAGCAGTTGCATAGTTCTCTTCATCAGGGAAGACATAGCTTTCTGTAGGGAAGGTGTTTTCATCTATTTCAATTTTTGTTACCTTTACATTCTCTGTATTGGCATTTGCCTTGCGGGCGAAATAGAAATGCAGCTTGGAAACGGCGCGAACCAGAGGAATCTTAATTCCTTTGCCCTTTGCCTCAATCTCAGTATCTGCTACGTGTTTGGCTAATTCTATATTGGTAATGGCACGGGAAATAGGGAGACCCTTGCCGTTAGGAACCTCTGTAGTCTGAGCCTTGCCTTCTGCTGTAATGCCAAATGGATTATCGAAGGTTACACCTTGCAGTTCTGCTCGGGTGATGCTGCGGAGATCCTTGCCCTTCAGCTTATCAGCCATATTGGTACTCTCTGAGTTTGCCAGAATATAGAGGTCGATGTTTTTGAGTTCTTCACCGTTGATCTTACGCAAGAATCTCAAGTTCAGCGTGTATTTGCTGTTGACGGTGGAACCGCCAACAGCAGTAGGAGTATCTTCCTTGTAGGCGATAGGCTTGGCTTCTCCTCCTGTTCCTGTTTTAAACACCCATACCTTGATGTTATGAATGTCGCTCTCTTGGTTAGGATTAGCCTGAGTCTCGTCGTTTCCGATGTTCTCAGCTCCGCCTGCTCTGGAAGTCGTGGTGCTGGCGGTAGAGAAGCTCAGGTTGAGGTAAGCTTCATCGCCAGTTGCAGGTACCTGCGAATCTTGGTCTGAGCAAGATGCCATTGTGCTCAACATGAGCAAGGCTGCTATAGCCATGCCTAGCCGGCGTGTCATCTTGGTCAAAGTTGAGTTATAGCGTTTCATCTTTTTAATCTTTTACTTATACTTATACTTTTCTTTCTCTCTATACAGTGTGGGTAGCACTGTTTTCTTATTTGGCTCCGAGGTCTGCATTCTGCAGATTGAGAACCCATCCGTTCACCTTGATTCTAGCATCCATGTGGTAGTCGGAACCTGGACTTGGAACGTAGAATACGAGGGTGTAGTGATCCTGGCGGTCGAGGTATTCCTGATCCTCCCAGCCCTTGTCGGTGCGCTCGCCGCAGAGAGCGAGGAACCATGGCAGTGAGTGGTTGAAGATTACCTTGCCTGTGCGCTTGTCGGTGATTACGATTCGTTTGTCATCGTACTCCGTGCTTTCGGTGTTGCGGGTGCTAACATCGTCCTTGCGCTCGAACATTCTGGAAGAAGACAGGTCGTAAACCAGAGCCTTGTCGATTTCTTCACCTTCTACCTGGGTATTGCCGCTGGAGTTCACCACCAGTTTCTCGTTGTAAGGCACGTAGGTAATCGGCTTGTTCTGTTCTACTCCGTTGGCATCCTTTACCTTGTCGCCCTTGTAGTCGAGGAGGGCAGCCGAGCCCTTGATTCTTACGTCGAAGTTTTCTGCCACGAATCCCTGCTGGTCGTTATCGTAAGGAAGCATCACGATTCTGTAGGTCTTGGTACATTTCATCAGACTCAGTTTGCCGGATGTGTCCTTTTTGCCCTTGAAGTCGAGAGATGTCTGGGCGGTGTAGAGAGCGGTGAACTTCTTGTTGTTGACAGAAGCCTCTCCGTCTTTCTTTCCCATTTCCTCCTGCAGGTCGTTGATGGTAGAAACACCTGGTGTGAGTTGGGTGAAGCTGAACTCCATCTCGTCGTCACCGTCGGCTCTGCTACCTGTAGGTTTCTTGTCACGAGCGAGGCAGACGAAGGTGTATTTACCTTCCTGTAAGTCTGTGATGTCCATGCTGTGACCCGTTTCGAATTTGTCGGCAGACTGCGTATAGGTATCGAAGTATTTACCGTTTTTATCGAAAACATAGACGTTGAGGTTTTTCACTTCCTGGGAGAAGGCATCAGCGTTCTCAACATTATATGTATAATCGAACTTGAGCGACACCTTAGGTGCAGGACAATTCGTCAGATCGTCTTTCATGCATGATGAAAGCGAAGAGAGTGCGATGGCTGAGATACAAACCACTTTGCAACCGTTTTTGATGATGAAATGTTTCATATCGTTTGTATTTTATTAATTCTTTTACTTATACTTATATCTAGTGTGCCGTAGGGCGTAAGAAGTGGGGTAGCCTCCGGCATCCTTTTTTTCTTGTTGAGTGGTGCTGATTCAGCACGATAGGGGTTCCCGCCATCTGTTGGCGGCAATATCATCTTTTTCTTTTTAAATCTCCCGGAGGTGGGGTAGCCCCCGGGAGATTGAGCGTATTGTTGTTTCAAGAATTATCTTGAGAACGGGGGATGGGGTACATCCCCGGATCATTCATTTTTTCTGTTTCTGCGATTAAGCGAAGTGATTGGGATTAGTCACCCAGCTCTACGTCCTGTGTATTGAGAACCCAAGGGTTAACTGTTACAGTTACGTCGAGGTAGAACAAACCGTTCTTGTCAATCTCACCGTTAGGAACCTGTGCACCTACGTTGAAGATCTTGTTAACCTGCAAGCGGTAAATAGTGTTACGCTGGATAACGTTCTTGTCCAACTGGTTGTCTTTAATAACCTGCTTGTAGTATGTCTTACCCTCGTTGAACACCTCGATGCCATACTTTGCACGGAATTCTGACAACTTGGTCTCTACATCCTTTGCACCTTCAGTTGTTTCAACTTTCTTTGCATTTTCCAATTCTGTCTTCAACAGGGCAGCTGTCTTACCCTCGAAGAGACCTGTAACATCTTCGTAAGCCTTCATGATCTGCTCAAAGCTTGTGTAGATAACGTTGTTGTAACGATAGAATGTACCATCCTGGAAGTCAGCTGGCATAAGCTCACCTGCAGCATTCTTAAACTGATTTGCATCCAAAGTAACCTTGTACTCGAAGTACATTGCAGTTGCGTCAGACATGTTGTTCTCAAAGATATAGTCATTTTTAGCACCCTTCAAAGCCTTGAAGCCACCATCCTTGAGCAAATACTTCTCACCGAATGCGTCCTTTGTCTGAGACAATGTTGCGCCTGTAGGAATTGCAAGGCTCCAAACGTTATTTGCTACATTCCAATTCTGCATAACGTATGCCTTATTTGTAACGTTAGAGAGTGCATAGCGAACCAATTCAATCTTAGAAACCTTCTCCTTTGCATCGTCAATTGCATTCTTCAATGCCTGTGAAGCGTTTGCTGGGTATTCGCCCAAAAGGTTTTCTGTACTAGTAGGAACATCAACGCGAGCTGTTACACGCTCAATCTTGATTGGGCTTTCTACTTCATTGTACATAACCTTTGCAGGGGTGGTCTCAACCTTGTTGGCATCAGTGAATGTGACAGTATAGCCATTACCATTGGTTGTTGCATCATTCTGGTTGAACATAGAGAAGTTGTTGTCTGTATCACATGGCTTAGCAAAAGCTGCTGTTGATGTGAATGTCTGTTTAATGCCATCTGCAGTAAATACGCCTGTCTTTTTGGTACCTGTTGTGATAGTAAACGGCTCTACAGTATCCATATTGGTTGAACCTGCCTTGAAATATACTTTATAGGTAGCACCTGCAGCTACATTTTCTACTTGAATCTGAAGTGTAGTCTTACCATCCTTCTGAGAACCTGCCTGATCCTTGATAGCTCCTGTCCAATCCTGGCCGGTCAGAGTCTTGCTAAATACAACGGCTCCATTTGCATCAACCAAGTAGAAAGTTCCATTCTTAACAGCTGCTTCTACTGCGGTAGCATCCTCTGTAGGTACTCTGTCAATAGAGGTTCTTGTACCATTGCTGGTAGGAGTCTGTACGGCCAATGTCATATAGAAACCTTTCACCTGTGACTGCTGTGTACCTGCGCCACCTGTCAAATCATCATTACTGCTGCAGCTTGAGAAAGATAACGCTGCTGCTGATACCAAGCTCATAACGAGCAAATTCATTTTCTTCATAATCTTTTACTTATTAAGTGTTATACAATTTTTTTAGTTTGAGTTGCGAAATGGACGGGGCTCTCAGACCTCATCACTGTCTTCGCCCGGGGTCATCAAATACTATTCTTTCTTTTCCTGTTCTTAAATTATTTTTTTTGTTTATATTATTGTTTATTCTTTTACTTATACTTCATGTTCATTCTTACTCCACAATCTTGTTCACCTTGTCGAGATTTTCCTGAGCACCCTTCAAGCCGCCGGCTACCGCCTTCTGGAAGTACTGCTTGGCAGCTACGTAATCCTCATTAAGAACAGCGAGACAACCACGGGTGTTATCTACTTCGGCACCGGTGCCAGCCTTCTTGAGATATTTCTCTGCGCGCACCTTGTCGCCTCTGTCGATGGCAGCAATAGCCGCATTCAGGTTAGCGAGTTTATCTTCTGGGAACATCTTGACTGCGGTATCGAATACATTGTTGTATTCCTCGCTTCCCTTCGGATAACTGTTTGCTACCATATACATCTCCTGAAGAGAGAGCTTCTGTGGACGTGTATTCATCACTTTGCGTGCCTCCTCGAGGTTGAATGCCTTCACATCGTACTCTATGGTGTAATCGGTGCGGCGCAAGCTTGGCCAAACCTTGTCAATCAGGAACCGGAATGCCTCACCAGCCTTGGCTGCGAGCGTCTGTTCTTTCTGGTCAGGAGTCAGATTGCTGTTGATGATCTTGAGAGCAGCTTCCTTCTGAGGAATGTTGTGACTCTCTATGTACTTTAGTGTTCCTTCCCAATCCTCTGCGGTAGATTCTACCTTAAAGAGCTTCTTGTCTACCGGATAGGTCTTCAGCAGATACTGGTTGAGAGCTTGGGTACGGTTGCGTGACAGCTTGTCGTTGTTGGCATAGTTGCCGTCAGGTGATGCATAACCGTGAAGCGTAATGGAAGTGATGGTTACGTCTGGGTCGTTCTTTACGAGATCGAGCGTCTGCTTGATGGTAGCCAACTCATTGCTGTTGTTACCCAATTCCTTTACGATATCCCACTTGTTGATGCGGAAGTTGAGTCTTGCCGAACCATTTTCCTGTCTTACCTTCACAACCTCTGCCTTAGGTTCTCTATAAGCCTGGTAGAGCTGCTGAGGAGTAGTGAGTGCCTCAGTGTTATTGGTGAGCAGGTTTTCTGCCAGTAGTTTCTGGTTACATCCGCAGGCATCATTGCTAATGGCGAAGTTGGAGTTCTTCATCCATTCGCGGTAAGGGGTAGTGTAAACGTATCTGAGCGTCTGAGACTTCTTGTTTTCACGCTTTGCTACGATGAGTGGATTTTCTGTAGCAGTTTTCTTGGTACGCTCATAGTAAACGAATCTCTTTCTTCCCATTACCTCCACAGCCGGGAGCTTTAGCGTATCTTCACCTTTATAGATGATTGGGGTAAAGACGAGTCCCTTATTGCTAGCCACTTTTACCTGGTCTAGGTTGAGGTCCATATAAACGTTTACCTTATTACCTTTCTTCTTGATTTCCTTATTCAGGATTTTCATATCCTTGGCAGCCTGCTCTTGTGCGATAGCATGAGTGCTAAACAAAATGCTGATGGCGACGGCTCCAAGTGTTTCTGTTAAAATCTTATATGTGTTCATAATCTTCAGTTTTACTTATTAATATAATAATGTATCACGAATTAGAAGACATACACCAGGTTGAGTGCCGCCTTGGTAGGGCCTACGTAGTGATGAGCCTTGTCATTCTCGAGTCTCTCACCGCATTGTGGACATTCGTATTTATCCGCTTTTGAATAAACGTATCCCACTCCGAGTTCAGCCTCGAAGTTCCAATGCTTAGATAGTGCCCAGGTATAGCCGTATGCAATACCTGCACCAACGAACCATCCTTCGTATCTATAATCTTTCAATTTGGAGAAGTCGGTACCTAGGAACTTGAAATCAAGATCTACGTTACCAATATTATGAGAACCTCCAAGAGCGTGGAAACCGATGAAGGAGCCCATCATCTTATTGCAGAACCAGTATCTGGCTTCTGGCTGAACAAGCCAATGCTGCCATTTCTTGTTCTTGGAAAATGTCCAAGGGTTGTAGTTGCCGGATACATCCAAAGTCCATTTTGGTGAAAGGCCGAATTCAAAACCGAGATTTATGGTGCTGGTTGCATCATAAAGGAGGTTTGTTTTCAAGGCCGCATTCTGAGCGATGGCTGGGCAGATGAAGCTGCTTACAGCCAGTAGCGCAATTAAAATCCTTCTGTTCATACTTAAAATCCTTTAATGATTTAAGAATGACAAATAGTTTCTCTAAAGAAACGCATCATCATCTTTTACTTATACTTTTACTTATACTTATTTTTTTCTATTTATCAATAGGTTTTGAACTAGACTTCATTTATTAAAGAATAGTTAGCCTATCATTTACTTATCTTTTACTTATGACTTTTCCTGATTTCAGTAGACACTTTTTTACTTTATAAACTAGAAAGGTA
>ERZ1034847.626-NODE-626-length-13940-cov-59.747267_pt1 | contig 13940 bp, 17 predicted proteins | sample MGYA00520633_ERZ1034847 | MGnify/ENA primary metagenome ERZ1034847 (study PRJEB33766, sample SAMN09781732) | gut metagenome | biome: gut microbiome | host: Homo sapiens | place: Madagascar | study: EMG produced TPA metagenomics assembly of the PRJNA485056 data... | reverse complement strand
AATATTTAGAAGTAGGCATACCATTTCGAAAAACGTCGACAAGCTCGTTCCCATTTGAGATACGAGCCTGTCGGTGTTTTTTTTTTTTGATTAATTAAATTAAATATAAGGTACTATTTTAGCTGCTATAGTGTCATCCTTACCCTCAGTATAAAACTTGCAAATATCCCCGCTACTTAATATAATACTACCAGTTACGAGCGTAGGTTCAGTTATAGTATAATAAGATATAGTAGTATTATTTACATTAATTGACATATTACTCGTTAATTTAATATTATAATACAATATGCAATCTGTAGTAGCAGTTATTGATTTAGCGTTAGTACCACTAGCAGCAGTGTAATCAGGGTTTTTGCTTAAACTTTTCCATTTTCCTACAGATATGTTACCATCATGTTTTATTATATATCTAATAAAATTACCTTTTTCTGACGTGTAAATCTGCATTACAGAAAAATCATATTTGTGTGTATTAGTACTATCACACTCAATAACATATAGTCTAAAGCTTATCTGAGCTGTTGGCATATTCCTGATATTTTTTGCATCAACATACTGACAAACATAAGTACCTAAATCAGTTATATTATTTAAGTCCTCATTAGATATTCTATAGCCGCCTGTACAGTTAAGTGTATTTACTTCGTTAAATATTTTTCCGTTAAATACTTTTACTGTTTTATTATCAATATTAAAAACCCAATTATCACAGTTTTTGTTTACATTTAACAGTGATAAATTTAATAATGACGATGAACCATTCCACAATACGTTATTTACTGTACCTACGGCACCAATAAGAGTAGTTATATTTTCCTGTACTCTGCACGAATTAAACATAATATCACTTGCTGTTGAATGTTCACTATTAATAGAAATACCTGTAGTTAACTGCTCAAATCCAACACAATTAAAAGTATAATTATTTAAAGGCTCACTACTGTTATTTTTAACGTTTATTCCAATACCATTTCCTGATAAATGCGTATTATAGAAATTTAACTGATTAATCCACATCTTATTAGATGTTTCAATTTCAATATCTATTGCACTATTTATAGAGTCAATATAAAAGTTATCATATTGACACCAACTTTCAAAAGTATTATTGTTGTATATTTTAATACCGATATTTTTTGAGCGCACACTTCCTATCATTACATTGGAATAACTTAAGCCGCTAATTTTTAAATTGCATTCAATATCATTATTACTTATTATTGATGCACCACTAAAATCAAAAATATAATGTCTTTTAACAGCGTTATCTAATAAAAGTGGTCTAGTTATTAAATAAGTATTACGACCAACAAGTGTTTTTCCTGAATTAATAGCTGACTGAATAGCTGACGTATCATCATGTAATCCGTCACCAATAGCGCCGAATTGCTCAGGTGTTACGTAATCAATAGATTTATTATATTTAGCGTATAATTCTTCCGTAATACCTCTATAATTTTCTATTTGAGCGTTATAGTTGCCTGTACTCACCCAGTAATCATTATTACTAATTTCCACTCCTGATGGTACAGGAATTTTACTCGTAAAGCTATTACCCTTGTAAGTAACAATGCTCAATGCTTCATACTGTAAGGTCTTGTTCCATTCACCCATAATTTTTGGCACATATCTAGCGCCTACGTACTGTCTGTTAATTAATCCATTCATAATATTTTACCTCACTTTCTTAATAACTTAAAACTAAATGTCCATAGTCGTAGTTTCCAACACCAATATTATTACCAATATCCAACCCTGTAGTATTAAAAGTAATATTTTGCCAATTGGAAGGGATTGTATAAATGATATAACCATCGTCACTAATCGTAACAAATATCATTGTAGCCAAGTATCGAGCAATAACACCCTCGGCATAACTTGTATCAAAGTTATCTATCCATTTTTGAATTATCTGTACTTCCTTTTTTAGCTTATTAATTTCATCATTCTGTAACTTGTCAGTTTCAATCAAATTGTTGATGTATGTTACCATCTTGCATATAATTTCATAATAGCTTAAGCTATCATCATATACCAAAGGCAAAACCTTGTAACACCAAAACCTAAAAAAATCTTTGTCACAATTGCTCATAATATGCACCCCTTTCTAGTAAATTGTAAAAAACAAGTCTTTAAGTTCGTCAATAATCATCAAGTCGATATTTAAGAAGGTTTCTCTAAACTTTAACAACATCTCTGATTGATTACCCTCATATCCTAAAATTTTGTCAACATAGCTGTCGTTTCTATTTCCTGTTCCTGTTTCATTATCAGTATTGCTTCCGTTTAGCGTACTACTAGTAACATCTGTACCGACATTGTGAGTGGCATTTGTCAAATAGTCGTTACTTTCAAGTCCATTAATACCTCCCTGTGGTGTATCGCTGAAATAGCTCCAAGTATTTGTGCTACCATCAGTTTTCGTGTTACTACTGTTAGTGCCGTTTCTGTTAGTAGTTTTGGTTTCGCTTCCTTCACCTTCGTGTGATACAGTTCTGTTTACACTAACTAATGGTTCAATTTTTAGCAATTCGCTCTGATAAAGTTGGTTGTAATAAGGCATAATATTTTTCATTTTGGCACTTAAAAACAACTTCCATCTTCCGACAGTCTCGCAACAGATTTCGCGAGTATAATAATGTCTTAAAATCTTCTTACAAAGTTCTGACCTATATTTCTCGTCAAAAATAGGGAAGTCGCTAAAAATTTTGTTCCAAGAGTTATTCAGTATATCTTCAACACTGTTAAACCCTGTCGACTCTGTTAAATTCGCGCTTGTTTCGCAAATAAATCTAAGTTGCGTCGTATATTTACTCATTGTCATTATCCTCCTTCCTGTCATTCTGGTTGAATATATCGCGGAAGTGACAGCTTATATGGGTATCAAACATTCTGTTAATCTGCTCACATGCCTGCTGTCTAGCAAATTCTCGTGAATATCTGTTAGCCAACACACCACCTTGAAGCCTTTGCACCTCGTCCTTAATCATTCTTTCTTTTTTCTGAATGCTAATGTTTGTTACGCCCAAATAAGTTAGCGCTTCATTCCACAGATTAACTTTTAACTCATATAGCCTATCGGCAACAAAGGGCGCGCCTGTTGTGAATACACCAAAAGAGCTTCCGTCACCATCCATAAAATCATTACTAGCAAAAATAACAGGTTGATTTCCATCATAAGCCATATAAGCATTTTTTAAAGATAACTGTTGCTGTTCGCTTCCCTTAATTAAAACTGGCGTTCTTTGAGCCTTGCAGTTAATATCAATTGATGCATCAAGTTCAGACAGTCTTTTAGCATATATAGTCATCTTATCTTTACAACACCAGTGTGTCATATTATCCCATATAATCACACTGTCACTTCTATCGCATACTCGCTGATAACCATTAGACGCAAAAGCTCGTCTATCTAGAGGTATGTTGTAAACATCAAGCTGACCACCAAGAATACATCGTAAACAAAGATTTCCCATAACCTCGTCATTAAAAAATAACATAGCTCTATCTTCGTACAGCCCGACTTCAATAAATCTAGCATCTACAGTGCTGGGCAGTCCAATCCATTCAAACGAACTAATAGCAATTTCCGTGAATAAATCTAAATATTGGTCAAATGTGTATAGCTGATAACAAACGCTGTCATCAAATTCCGTTCGCTCTTTCTGTCTCCGTTCTTTTCTTGCTTTACTCATTTTTCACCTCCTTAAACTGAGTTATCAAGTGAGTAATTGCCCACTTCATCAGGTTTTTTCCAAAATGTAATTCCGTTATTAAAGTAACTCTCAATTAATGCTATATCGTCACTAGGTGCACCACCTACGATTGTACAATCAACAGTTTTCGTATAATTCCAATGTGGTCTGCTTGAGACATTAGGTACTTTAGTTGTGTGACAGGCATATCCAAAGACATCAAAGTATTTATCAATAGCCTTAGCGTACTCGGCTGTAATTGATTTTCGCTGAGCTTCAAAACACACTTGACCTTTGCCAAAAAGTGCATTATTAGTAGCATAATTACCCTTAACATCGTTAGCAGAAATACTAGCAGTGTAAGCACTTGTTAATATATTTTGCACACTACCTAACGCTGAGTTACTTGACTGTCCAGTAACCATTCCTACAGCAGTTTGAACAGCCGATGGTATAGCGTTAATTGTAATTGGTACAGTATTTTGAGCAACCCATGCATTAAATGCATCAACATTCCAAGAACATAAAGGGAAACTGTCAAGTGTTATTGTTTCTGTCATGTCCATTCTTCCTGTACCACTTGTTTCTGTAGCCTTGTACCTATCGAGTCTCAAAACTTCCTGTACAGGCATAGTCATGTTACCCACTATGTTGTAATATGGTGTAAGATTTTCCGAAAATTCATATCGCTGAATTAACGTTTGACCGCAGTTATTTCTTACCTCATTAAAATTATAAGGGTAGGTGTAAAGTTTATTGTTTCGTGGTGTGTAGCCGTTTATTGTGTCAGTATTACTAATTGGTTTGCCAGTAACATTTATCGGGTTAGTATTTCCAGTAAATGTAATATTAACGCCTGCATCCGTGACCTCCACAGGAAGTATATCCGTAGGGCATGTGTAAATAGCTAATATATTATCAGGTGTAGTTAGATACTGATTTAAAAAATTAGTGAGATTACTACTACCCGCTTCGGTGTTAGCAAAGGCTTTGATTTGATAACCACTATAAACACCATCGTATAAGTACCCTCCTGTTGTGGCAATCAATACCATAGTACATGCACTTAAAGAACCTAGCCCAATTAACTGTGCGTCACCATTGTAAACATACTCGCCACACTCAACATTCTCAGGTAGAATATGCTCACCGATGTTATCACTTAAGCTATGTTCTCGTTCAACAAAGCATTCTTTTCTTTCAATGTCAAACCAGTAACTTTGTAGCACATCAATTTGAAAGCTTATCTCCGCTGTCACATTGTTGATATATTCAATGCCTGTCACAAAAGCATAAAACCAACGATTACCAAAAGCTGTGTTTTGAAACATCATATAATTACAATCGTACAAGCTGTCTGCCGTTGCCTGCATCCTACATTTACCCTTGTTCACTCGGGTATAAGTAACATTATCAAATTTTATTTTATACTTACTCAGAAAATAATCTGTCTGAGCTTTAAGACTTGAAAAATAAATAGTGTGTTTCTGCTGAGTGGAGAGAGGTACCCCACTCAGCATGTACACTTTACTATTAGGTACTATGTACATATATTATAATCCTTTATTTAATTTGACTGTATCACCTACAGCACTAGCGGCAGTGATATTTGTATTTCCTGTGTATGTTGTTCCGTCTAAGTCTGCCACAAGTGTAATTTCTGTTGCTGATTTTGTTGATGGAATTACCACAGCACCATATTTCTGTACAGCAATTCCATCTTTGGTAAGTGCTTCCGTCTGTACAAAATTGAGTGTATTAGGTGCAAGTGTTACTGTATCGTCCTGTACGTTAAGTGTAAAGATTGTGCCAACCTCCGATATATCCTTTCCTGTAATTTTAACAGTGATTATTTCAGGCTGAGTAATTGTCGCGCCAGTGTCAACAAAAACAATAGCATTAGCGAATGGCGAATATGATACTGTTTTCCAAACGTGAAGCCAATAATTCCAATATAAGCCACTGCCGACACGCGTCTCGTCAAACTCAAAAAGATTATCATAAATCTGAAACCATTCCTCATCAACAAGGACACCCTTTACGTTCTTCATTAATTCCAGCTCATCCGCTGTTACTTCCTCAAGCCCTGTAGACCCCTCTCTGATAGCTTCAAACCTTTCATTGTCAAATGAGCTGAAATCATCAATAAGGTGAAGCTTTCCTATAAAATCTGCCTTATCCATATTAAAAGCACTAGCCAGTACTTTAACGTCAAATTTAGCGTTAAAATCGGCATCCATAAAAATACACTGCTTCTCAATCGGTGTGTTATTCTGCACGTGAGACTCGTTAAATCTGCCAGTCATATCAATAGGAAGTAAATTAGATTTTCCTCTAAAGGCTGTAGCAACACTATCCATATCAGTAGTATCAATAGGCTGTGGATATACTTTACCATGAGAAATTTCCTTGATAAGCAGATACTTAAAAAGAAGATACTCGTCATACTCAGCAGACTGATACACCTGGTCAATAATTGATGTAATAAGATTAGTTACGCCATCAGCAGATGTAAAAGCACGCCTTAAAGCCTGTTTCTCAATTGTAATTGGGTACATTACTCGCCAGTTAGTCAAATGAAAGACTGACTGGACATTAGGAAGAGTGCGCTTAAACTCTCTACTAGCACCCTTTTCAGCATCATATTTTACAGCTTTGATAATACCGACAAAGATGTCCTCTACAGTCTCACCAAACTCAAGATAGCCCTTCTTAAGATGCTTATATGGATTGTTGAAAGTTGCACTCTGCACACGAACCAAAGCAATTCTATTAACTAAAGCGTTGATAAATTCATTAGCATGTGTGGGATTCCCGAAAAGTATTTCTCCAACTTTCGGGATGTCCTGTTCCTGCGTTATATTAGGGATATCTTTCTGATATGCATAAGACGCGTTATTCCTAATGACATTAATAATGTCAATCGAGCGTGCATCAAGTTTTGTTTTAGCAATTATTCTAGACATTAATTTTCCTCCTCCTCAAATAAATCCTCAAAAGATTTGTACTCTTTCTCTTCCTCTTCGTGTTCGGATGGTGTTTCGCGGTCATCCTCTTTCTTCTCGAAAAAACGTGAAATATATTTGTCTCTCCACATTTTGTCATTATCCTCGTATCTCTGCTTCCATTCACTTTCTTCGGCAGATGCATCAACAGAGTCTGAAATATCCTCTATAATCTCAATAGTTTCGTCGTCTGTCCTGTCACCGATATATTTTTTTACTTTTTCAATCAATTCATCTTTTGACAATCTAGCCATTTAATTTCTCCTTTCTTAAAAACGTCTGCGTATCATCATGTAAACAGGTAAACCCCTTCTTGTTGAAGGTGTAGGTGGTGTAGGTGGTGTAGGTGGTATAGGTGACCCCCTTAGATATTCATACCAGTTTTTTCCATTTTGTATTCTTTCATCAAGTGCCACCACACCAGCCCGCTCTCTTTCAAAACAGTACGCTTTCACTGCTTCTTCAACATCTGTAAGCTGAGAAAATTGCAAGCCTGAGTATGGGTAACTTTTAGTTGGTATCCACTGACCGCCATATCCTTCAAGTACTTCGGCATTAATGAGCTGACATTGAAGGTTGCCATCTTTCCAGTCCTTACCTTGTGCATTTGCGTAATCAGTAAGATTTCTCGAAGGTGTCCACTGAATGAGACCCCATCCACTAGATATACTTACTGTTTCTTTTAATGCAGGATTTAAAGTACTTTCTCTTTGAACGTTTCCAAGCATGCCGCAAATACTTTCAAGTGTGTAACTTCCTGTGAAGTATGCATTAAATTCTAAAGCGTTATTTTCCATCTGCGCTTGTGTCAAATATTTTCGAGTACCCTCAATTGCAATCCATGCCACTATATTGCCTCACTAAGTAGTGCTTTCCATGTGTTGTTACCACATTCACCATCCTGTATCAAATTATGGTCTTTTTGAAAATTAATACAAGCAGACACACAGCCTTTACCATATGTCGTATCAATCGAGCCTGTATAATACCCAAATTTTGCCATCAGTATTTCAAACACTGTAACATCTCTATTTTTAGCTCCTCTTTTTAATAAAGACATAGCTGATAACTTCTCCTTTTTAAAATCAACAATTCTTTTAACAAGCACTAAGTCGTTTCGGTGAGAAATATTAGTAATTGAAACACCCTTACCTTTGTTTGTTTTTGTGTTTTTACTGTTTCCTATTGATTCAATCATTTGTGTGCCATTAATAGCAATTGCTATGTGAGTAATTCTCTTGGTTGATTTACCGAAATAAAGTAAATCAGCACTTTGAATATTTGTTACTTTTTTGCCTAATGCTGAGTAACCTTGTGCTGTAGTTCTTGGTACTTTCATGCCGCACTTATTCAGCACAGAAAATACAAACCCACTGCAATCATATCCGCCCTCGGCTTCGGACTCTCCACCCCAGACATAAGGCTTGCCTAAATATGTCCTTGCCGTTCTTACAATGTCGTTACTTGTCATTTACATTAACCTCACTATCAAGCTTGTCACAAAGTTTTTGAAGCACAACTGTGTTATTGTTAAGCGCTTCAGCGAATTTGTCCGTTTCTTCCTTATGTGCATCATTAATTTTATTAATGTAATAACACATAATTAAACACATTCCTATAGGAAAACCAAGTGTAGAAACTAATGTTGATAAATCATTAATCATGTTGATAACCCCCCTTTCTTTTTTCTTATTATATCATATTATTCACAATTTATCAACAATAATTTGACAAATTGTTGATAATTTGTTATAATTAAAGAAAGGAAGTGGATAAATGAGCGAAGTAAAATATTATGATGGTACTAAACTTTTAAGCATGAAAGATATTAATGGTAATGTACCCGAAATTTATATATCAACATCAAATAGAAGTGCAGGAAAAACAACATATTTTAATAGATACCTAATTAACCGTTTTTTAAAGTATGGAGAGAAATTTTGTTTGCTGTACAGATTTCAAGATGAATTAAAAGACTCAGCAGATAAATTTTTTAAAGATATACATAATCTTTTTTTCTCAGCCTATACAATGAAGTCCGTACAAATCGGTAATAGTAAAATGTACGAACTATTTCTGTGTAGTGCCTATGATGAAGAGGACGGGGGGAAATCCTGCGGTTACGCTGTGGCGCTCAACTGTGCAGACAAAGTAAAAAAATATTCCCATTATCTGAGCGATGTAACAAGAATACTTCTTGATGAATTTCAGTCCGAAACTAACCATTATTGTGCTGATGAAGTCAGTAAATTTATAAGTATTCATACTTCAATTGCAAGGGGTAATAATAGCCAAGTTAGATATGTTCCTGTTATAATGATTTCAAACGCTGTAACACTTCTTAATCCGTATTACACAGCGTTAGACATCACTGATAGACTCACCTCTGATGTTAAATTTTTACGTGGGGATGGGTATGTACTTGAACAAGGGTACAATGAAAGCGCATCTAAGTTACAAGAAAGCTCACTTTTTAACAGGGCATTTAACAAGTCTAATTATGTTGCCTATGCATCACAAAATGTGTATCTAAATGACAATCACGCTTTCATTGCAAAAATGCAGGGGCAGAGTCGCTATCTGTGTACACTTAAATATAAGGGTGAAGAGTATGCAGTCAAAATGTTTGAGCGGGAGAGCATAGTTTATTGTGACAAAAAGGTTGATACAGATTTTAAAATGAGGATTTCAGTTACAACAGATGACCACAATATTAATTATGTAATGCTCAAAAATAACGGATGGTTAATTGATTATATGAGATACTTCTTTGACAGAGGTTGTTTTAGATTTTATTCCCTTGACTGTAAAGAATGTATACTTAAAGCATTAGCTTATTATTAAGATATCTGCGTTAGTTATTTTTGTAACATAGATATGAAAGGCTCTTTGAAATATAAGACATATCTGTGTAGTTGGGTGTATGCCTACCCATGCATTAAGAATTAGCGTTATAGATATATTAAAGAGACAGAATTTTTATTCTGTCTCTTTTGTTATGTTTCACGTTGCCATGCATTTCTACATTGATACAGTGTATCAATGTATGAATGAAACATTTTATCTCATTTTATATGTTGTCTCTTGTAATACTATTCCACCTCTTATTCTTACCGGACGGAGTTTTCCATATACTTCCAACCCTTGTTTAAAATCTGCAAGCGTTCTCTTTGTTTTTAAAAAATCCTGTTGAATTTTAGGATATTTCTCTAGTTCTTCATCTGTCACCCCCTTCATTGATTTAAGAAACAAGTCCTTGCACCTGTCGGGCATACCCGCACATTTTACATTATAGTATGGGTCATCAATTGGCTCTTCATCCTCGTGTGTAACATGTTCAATATAGGTTTTCTGTCGAACAAAAATAGCCTCATCCCAAAAACTCTCTAGTTTCCAACAGCAAAAATTAGATGGGTGAATTTTAATGCCCTTAATATTTGCTTTTGTAGTACAACAATGAATGCTGTCGGTATCGGCATACACAAAGTTTTTATAATTTTGCTGTGCTGAACGTATAGTAAAATTTCTTGCGTAACTTGTTATTGATGAACCTATCGGAATGTACATTACTTTCTTTTCGTGTTCTTCATATGTTGTAAAGCCTATTGAGCCGTCGCCCTTCACTCTTCCCACTTTGAAAGAGGATATGTCTGAACTACTGAGCTTCCCATACAGATTATTTAAAAACAATTTTGCTAGTGTCCGTCTTGCACCATTACTTGTCTGCTTAATTTTCTTGTATTTATCAATGTATTCGTCAAAAATCCCTTTCATAGTTCTAAAATAACACCCATCCAACAACTCAAAATCTACAAGATTATAATGCTCTTGTAATAGTTCAAAATCAGTTTGCGTAAGAACCATTTCAACAATAGCTTTCTTAATATTTCCGTCAAAATCTTTGTACCACGTAGAAACGTTTCCAGTATCTTTATCAACTATATCGGATGTTTCAAGCATTTCGGTAGCCCTATAGAAAAAACTTCCTTTAATCTGTATAAAAGGTAGTTTATTGGGCTTCAAATAAAAGCGTGTTCGGATACGAACAAAATAATAATATTGTTCACTAAGACATTTTGACGGAATTGATTTTTTAAAAAATATAGGATGACCGACAGGGTAATAATTTCCGCTTTCGGAATGCATCATAGAAGGGTAGAGACTATTAACATCCGCTGTCAATCCATTAGCATATATTTTATTTTCACACCCTTTCTTTAAATAGCACCAACCACCACGATATGAATGCCTTATATATTCATCTGCATTTGAATATCTAAATTCAGAGGGGTTTAATTTATCTTGAGTTAAATCAGGGAAAAAGGCTTGATAGTCTTGTTTGTCCATTGTGTGTTTAAATTCAGTAAGACAACATGAACCTATTGTTAGCTTTAAATGCCCCTCCGATTGCATTATTTCCAAAGCTTCTTTAACTACTAAAACATCGTTTGCTATATATCGTTCTTCTTCCTCTGTAATAGGACATCCCGCATACCTCAAACCTACATACTCCATGTCAAGTTTTCTGTGCTTTGTTGCAAAGCTTTTACCAATCTGTTTAACTGAAAATGGTAACAATTTTAAACTGTCTCTTATCTCAATTAACGCGTAAGGTGTCTTGATAAGTATGCTGTACCACTGCCCCATCTCTGAAATTGAATAAACGAATGACTTAGGTGTTAAATCTTTTTCTTTCAAAAAGTGTACATCATTTTCGTTATTTGGATTTACATAAAGTTTCTGCTCATACTTCAAATCTGCTAATAAGAATGAGAGCCAAAAAGAGCCATCAAATTTCAAGTTATGATAATAAATACATATATTCTGCTTTAAGTTGTAAAGATATTCATATGTCTCGCGTATAGAATGATGAATTTTAACATCCTCAGTGCCTAGCTCTACTACGGCTGATGCCCACACCTCTGTGAATGTCTGTTCCTCATAGACTGTGGTTTCAAAATCACCGACCATATACTTTACATGCTTTATCATATTTCTTCCCATGTTTCATCATTTGATAAAGCTTTGTCAATTTCTGCCTGTTCTTTCTCACTTGGTAAATTACCACTTATTAATGTATATAGGTGCTGTACGGCTGTTCTTGATACGGCACTGTTAGGGTGGTATTTAATTATAGCTTCACATGTTGATAAGAAATCCTCGCTTGCCTGTGATATGCAATAAAGAACTGTGTCTGCGCCATACTTTTCAATTTGTGAGTTTAAAAGATTGTTTAATAAGTCTGCTGACTGGGATTGTTGTACACCCACATTTGCTATCATGGATTGCACTTTGTTCCATACCAGTTTTGAGGTATGAAACATTTGTTGCCATTTCCGATTTGATTTGATTGCTTCGTAGTCTCCTTGGTCTTTTTTCCTTCTCCTAGTTTCCCACGCTTTCCTCGCGGCTTCCTCTCTAATTTCTCTTTTTCTCTGTTGAACTGTGATTGGCTGTCCTGTTACTGTGCTAATAGCATAAGCTTTGTTATAAAGCTGTGCCGGTCTAATTTTTGCAAGTCTGCGTATTGAACCGCTAGTTATTTTTTTTGGCTTTGGTGGAATAAGGTTTGGTTCAAATACATAACCCCTTTTCTCTGCGCTTCTAATAAAGCGTTTAATACGGCTTCGCTCTTTATTATATTCCTTTAAAAGCTGTGACTTCTTAGTTGTCTTAAGCATGTACTCGACCTCCTGTATAAGTAATGGGGTAGGTACACCCTACCCCACACAATAAATACTTAAAAATAATTAAAGTATCATTAACTGGTAAAATTTTCTACCACTGTTCGATGTATTCTCTTTCACCTCAACGAGTGCGTGACCATCATCTGATATTATATCCTCAAGCATATCTAACGAGTCATTAATAGTCTTAGAAATGCTCGTAAAAACTGAGCCATCTGCATCCACAATAACTGATACTGTTACAGGATTGCCGTCCTTGTCTGTATCACCATATGAACCAACATTGACAACGTCAATCTGTAAACCTTTCTCAATTTTCTCTCCTGATGCCTTTGCATTAAATAATTCTTTCTTTGATAACATGATAATAACCTCCTAATTTCTTACTGTGCTGTGTCTGCTTTGTCCTTTGTGTTTGTTTCGTCTAATGCTACCGGATTGTCTGTTACTTCCTCTGCTTCTTCAATGTACTTACTGAGTGGCATGGTGTATGTCTTAGTGACTGCTGTCTTGTCTGTGATTGCTGAGATTTTAAACGTATCTGTCTCATACATTTTACGAATGTAATTAAAGAGTTTCGCTTCATCCCTCGGTGCTTCACTCTCATAGACTGGATAAGTCTTGGTCATAGGCTCACATGAAACAATGTCCATGCCTATTACTGTAATGTTTATTGTGCTGATTGTTCTTGTTACGCTTGGTTTTCTCATTTTTGTTTCCTCCTTGTTCTTTGTAATGAGTTTTGCTTTGTAACTTGTTGTAACATGCGCCATTGGTGCAAATGCTAGTGTGTGGAATTGCACCACTCGTCAGCTTGGTTACTGCTAGCCTGTGTTATAATACACTATTTGTATCAAAAAGTCAAGAGTTTTATGAAAAAAATTAAAAAATTTGAATATATAAAATTCCGTCTTTAAATTCGATATAGTGAACTGAGCTTGTGAGATACACCATATATTCATTTCGACGTAAACGCTTGCCGTTTCTGTACACTTTTACTTCGTAACATGGTTGTATATTTAATAGTGCTAATACATCACTAAGTTTTGGTGTGGATGTATCGAGATATTGAGATATCATTAGTACTACTACTATAACAAATGTTGCTATGGTTAAACCTTCATATATGTTCATTTTGTTAATCCTCCGTCACAATAAAAAATTCATTTCTTATAATATCTATTTCCTTGATGATTCTTTCAAGTAAATCAGATGTAATAAAGACAGCTTTATCCGTAAATAACCAGTGTCTACTCTCGGATATGATATTCAAAAGGGCATCACCATCAATAACGCTAATTAAATCTTTAAGTTTCATTTAACTTATCCCTCCATTCTTTTACTTCATCTATTATAATTTCTGCTAATGCTATAGCCGTGAGATTGGACTCAAGTAACCCGAATGGTGCTTTAAATATGTGCTTATATCCATCAGCATTTATATAAAAGATTGTTGACGATATTGAAGGTTCAATATACGTTTCAACTCTACAGTTAATAAACTCTGTAGAGGACTGTATTAGTGTTTTAACTACTTCTAAATATTGTGC
>ERZ1034847.612-NODE-612-length-14137-cov-32.147706_pt1 | contig 14137 bp, 8 predicted proteins | sample MGYA00520633_ERZ1034847 | MGnify/ENA primary metagenome ERZ1034847 (study PRJEB33766, sample SAMN09781732) | gut metagenome | biome: gut microbiome | host: Homo sapiens | place: Madagascar | study: EMG produced TPA metagenomics assembly of the PRJNA485056 data set... | reverse complement strand
TGAAGGAATTGGGCAGAGAGCCAGTATGGAAGGATTGGGATGCCTCATTCGATTTGTTTGGAAATATCGCAAACGGATAAAGAAGATTTAACATATAATATCTTTGAATCTTTTGATTTTCAAATAAAAATCCCTGCCAGCTTTCACAAGCTGGCAGGGATAATTATAAGTAAAAGATGTAATTCGCTATTCTGATTTCACTTAGAAAATCATCTTATAGTCCTTACTGCTACCATCTGTCAATTCTATGTGTATGATTTGGATGCCAGAGGCTATGCTTGCCTTTAAACACCTTGAACCATTTCCCTGTACCCTGCTGATGATTCTGCCATTCAGGTCTATGACCTTGACACTCTTGAGCAGACCGCAGGCAGATTGCACGAGGACAGAAGAACCTTCCTGAACAATACTGATGCGCTGATCAGTATCGACAGATGTCACATCTGTACTTCCATAACGGCTTCTGATAACAAATCTGCCTAACGAGGTCTCGGCATCCGCAATAATGAGAGGAGAATCGAGTGAATAATCGGCACCCGAAAGCATATCATGGAGAACATATCCGCTCATATCAACACCCTGAATAGGTTTTACCTCGATACGGATGCTATCCTTTTGCGACAGATAGATTCCTAAAGATGTTGCGCCAGTCATCGGAAGGATATCGTAAGCCTGACTCTGCTGAATGCCAAATACCTTCAAAGGTGACTTCACTTCACTATCCAGAAGAGTTGGAACCAATACAGAGTTCTTGGAAGAAGAACCGTCAGAAACATCATAAGCAGTTTCTGAATTCTCCATCACCAGCATAGCTGCTGATTTGCTTCGCATCTTCAGGCTTTCCACACACACTTTCAGTCCCTTGGCTTCAGCAGGTTTACTTTCCTCAGTAACCTTCTTGCTTCCACCAATCATTTCCGGGGTGAGCAGCAGGGTGATTTGCGTATTCGGCTTATCATTTGTGGTAACATAGAATGCCTGCATTGGGGCGATGGTGGTGGCGTTGCCCGTAGAAGCGACCTTGCTTACAGTTTGCTCTTCCATGCCTCCCGATTCATTCTCTACTTCCACCTTCACACTGCTCACGTTCTCATTCACCTCCAGGAACTTCTTGATATTCAGGCGGCTCATGAAAGGGTTGCCCAGCAAGAAGGTCTGCGTAGGAATATCCGATTTCAACGTAATCTGATACTCGCTCTGCCCCACGAACACCGTGCGGTTCTCCGTCACTTCCTTGCCTTCCGACAGATACTTATATTCCATCGTCAAGTCGCCTTCCTGCGGAGAATCCGGTTCGTAGATGAAGCGGTTTATCTTATTTGCATCTTTCGTCACTGTTTCACTAGCCACTTTCTCCTGATCGTAATCCACGAAGTAACTATATTCTTTATGCGCCTTAGGCAGGCGGATACTGAACTTATTGGTAGCCGGCAGATTGCCGTTGTCTATCCACATAGAGAAACCTTCACCCATGCCGTAAGGCTTAGCCACGGCATTGAAGTTGTGCGACCAGGTGGCCTCGTTCACGGCAAGCGTTTCATCCGTCAAAACCGGATTTCCCTTGCTGTCTAGCGAATAAATCTTACCCGGATGCGCAGCCGCCCAGAGGCGCTGGTAGATGCTCGGGTTGAAGCGCTGTTCCTTCCAGTTTTCTTCGTTCAGATCCTCGAAGTATTTCGCCTTCGTGGTGTCGGCAGGCATGAACATATCGCCCGTGTACATCTGCTTGAGCGGTGCACTCAGCAGATAGTAATGGTTCGGCTTCTGCTCCAGTTCTACCCATGCCTTGCGATAGTTGAGCGATGGCACGTTATCCACCGCCGAACGGGGTTCGAAGAAGATGTCCTTGCAGCAGTAGTCGGCTGGCTTCACTGGCGTGCCCAGCATTGGGAAGTTATCGGCATCCGACGAGATGATGGCGTTGGTGCAGCAGTAAGGCGAACCGTCGCTCCAGTTGTCCCACTTGTTCCATTCATTGGTAGATGCACTCGGAAGCCATCGGGTCTGTAATGGATGAACCTGATATACTACTGAAGAGAGTGGCGTCCAGCTGCCGTCGAAGAAGGTGAGCTGATATTCGCCCGGCTTCTTGGTGGTGTAGGTATATTGGATATTGTTCTTGGTGTCTGATGTAGAATGCAGAGACACAATGCCATTATCTCCCGCATTCTTATCACCGAAGTAAAGATGATAATCTACTCCGGTCAATCCGGTAGCAGTTACGACAATCTTATCTCCTACGCATACATTATTGACAACGATATCGTCTACACCATCTACGCACGACTTGTCGTCCTTACAGTCAGGAATACCATCATTATCAATATCACCACGTGTCACGAGTCCGTAGAATTTCTGCACATCCAATGCGCCTACAATATTGGCTAAAGTTAATCGCACCTCGTCATACGCTTTCTTTGGCTGAAAGAAGAGGATATTCTTATCGCCATAACCCGCTACATTAGCGGAAATCACCTTCCAGTCGGTAAATTTATCTCCCGTAGAATTACCGTCTTTGAAGGTTTCTACCGTTAGCCAGTTTCCTACTTTTACGGCTGCCAGGAAAGTCTTGTTGTCAATGACAATTCCCAACTGATGATGATAGTCGAGTGTTCTACCCATCTTTACGGCGAATGTTTGACCAACTCCCACACTTACCGTATTGGCAACCGCCATATAGGTATTCAAGTCATCATCCACCAGATAACCTAAGTTATCATCTACAGTAGCCACACTCACCGCTCCGCCAAATTTGGTTTCATTAGCATTGATGGTAGTATGTGAATGATTATGCGACATCACCAGACTGCTACATGCAAGTGGCGAAGAACAGTCATCGGCAGCCTCCTCGATAAAGGCATAGTAGATACGGAGTTTAGAACCGCCCAGATTGAGTACACCCGAATTCCAGAGTTGGAACTCATCCATCTGAATCGGGTTGCCTTTGCTGTCGTAGGCTGGAACTTCGATAGAATATCTTATCTTTTGCAGCTTGTCTGAACCTGCAATATCTGCACTAATCGCATTGTTCTCATCTATCAGATGGCGATATACTTCCTTGCCTTGGTTATAGCAGCGTATCTGCAGGAATTGCAGGGCATGCAAATTGATTACTGTAGCATCAGCCTCTACCACAAAACCAATGCGCTTAGGTTGAGCTCTCTTGACGGCATCCGTCTCTGATTCACCTTCGTGTCGGTCGGTAGCATCGTATATCAGTTGACCATCCTTACGGTGAATTCCGATGATGCAGAGGTTATCGGCAAGACTCAAGCCACCTATATATTCGGCATATTGATCATATTCACCTTTGATAATATTGTCTCTATCCTTGAGTTCAGAGACAGAAAGCAGCGAGCCGGATGTTTCGTGAATCTTAGGCGATACCTCGTAGAAATCTTCACCCAGTTTGTTGACAAGTGGTTTGCCGCAAGTTGTATTTCCATCATTAAAACCACCTACGGTAATGGTAGTTTCATCATAACATCTGTCCTGAGCCGTGGCCCTGAAGGTATATTTACCAGGTTCCAGATTGGTAACTTGACCATCAGAGGTAACCTTTACAGGTGTGGTGGCAAGAATATCGTTATTTTTCAAATCCCATGCATTCACCAGACTCCATGTTACGCTTACTTTCGGATTAGAACGGAGAGTAAACGAAGTCTGCGATTGGCAGACATTGCTGCTGATGGTAGGATTGATGGGGCACCGGTGGGATACATCTGGAGCCATTCTTACGAATCCATAGTGGATGCCAATGGCGCCTGCATCAACTCCGAGAACCGTAAGGAATCTGATTTCGCATCCTGAAAACGGCACCTTTGCCTTGATGCTCACCGTTCCGTCGCCAATCTGCACCAGCGAGAGGTGGAGCACCTGGGCAGAAATCGTTTCTTCCTGCACCTTGTTTCCCTTGTGGTCGAAGAGCAGCACGTTGACCCATGTTCCTGCATTGAGGCTCAGCAGGGCATCCATCTTGTATTTGAAGCCAGCCTCCATACCAGCCTCGAATGCTTCGCCTTGCGGGTTCTTGTTGTTCTGCATCATAAACTTGGCTCCGCCCTGGTAACCTATGTCAAGAAGAGGGACGATGGTGGCGAAATTGTCCAGATCATCATCTGTCATCTTCTTTATATCTTTGTCCAGGAAAGGCAGGGGGAGGCCGAGGATAATAGGGCGCCAGCCTTTCATCTCTTTGAGCGCTACCTGCTTATCGTCTTTGAAATATTCGTTGTATTTTTCGATGCCTCCATCGGTGACGGTAAACTCCGTAGATTCGCCCACGAAGGCATATTTGATTTTCAGAATATTCGCCACTTCTGCCTGAATGCCGCCCGAGCAGTCGAGAGAGATTTCATCGAAGAGCCAGTCGCTTTCTGCCGTCAGCATGGCGCAGATGTTGTCGGAACCCGGTATCTGGAGCAGCTTCAGCGTTACTCCCGAACCATTCTGTCCTTCCCTTACCGCCTTCACACCCTTCAGTTTGCCGTCGCGATAGAATCCGATGGAGAATGCCTTGATTACATCGAGGCTCAGCACGCTGCTACCCGAACCAGCCACGATGGTAAAGCCTGCCACCGTTCCCTTGGAATAGTAATTATCCATATCTTTTACACTTACTATCGGGTCTACGGTTACCCCTGCTCGTACCACGGAGTTCACCTGTGCATAGTTGTCGAGTGAATCGTCGGTAAGAGCGCCCATATCCTTTGCCCAGCTGCCTATGCCTACCACACCAATCAATTTGTTAATGGTGCACGATTCGCCTGTAAGGGCACGGCGGTTGCGCAGTTCACGGAATGTCATGTTGTAATATTTGGGGTGATTGTTGAACTCCACAAAATGGTCTTGGTGCTTGTCGGCTGGCAGATCATCCCAGTTGTTGGTCCAGATGGGTTTCTTGCAGTTCTTGAACGAGTCTCTAACGGCAGCACTCTCGAAATAGGGACTGGTGTTGTCATCCTTGGGTTGTGCCGCCTGGATAGAGGCGGGCACAACCATCAGGAATGTTAACACAAATAATATGAATGATTTGAATATAAAATGCTGTTTCATTGTCTGTTTGATTTTAAAACATAGCATAACGTCTTGATAATTCTCTTGATCTTATTCGATCAAATGTCTGGAGTCTGTAAGTGTCTTTTGCTTATCGTATGTGAAGACATATTTATGATTTCGCCTCAGATAGAAGAGGTTGCTGACTCCATCTACCACGATAACGCCCGTGGCTGCTTCAGAAGACATCATATCCTTTGCCTTTATCTGATAGTTGTGGGCGTGAGGATAGGCTTTGAGGCCTATTCTCACGGCAAGATGGGTCTTGCCTGGCAGCACAAATGCCTTGAGCACCACTTCCTTGCCTTCACCCGGAAATGGGGCATAGGCAATGGCGGTATAGGAGCCTCCCTTTTTTGAATAGTTATTGATAGGTTCCCCACCCTGCTTAAAACCGTCGTAGCTGGTAAGAGGCATCTGGGTAAGCACGGTGTCGGCAAGTAGGCAATACCATTGCGTCTGCGCTGTAATGCTGTAATGGGCGGCATGAGTGATATGAACCTCCACTTCTGCCATGCCTCTATAGAGTGTTCCTACAAGCGGCGTAGGGGTGTTGTTTCCCAGATTTTCCTTCTGGTAATCAGCAGAAGAGATGATTGGATTTTGGGTATCATCCCCCTGCTGGTAGAGGGTGCCATAGAAGAGCTGCGGCACCGTGATGAGCCGGCGGCTCAAGCAATTTACATTATTGAGAACTATTTTTTTTAGATACTCAAGCCAGTTGTTGGGGGTGTCGGTTTTGTCATCATCGACCAGGTAACTCGCAAACGTGGCCTTGAACTCCTGAAATGTAGTACCTCTCTTGATATTGAGCATATCATTGGTTATCACTTTGTTTTCCTCATACTGCGGATAGGGCGATTTCTCCTGGCTATTGTAAGCGAGGGCAATGATGCGATATTCGTAGCCCCTGCTGATGCCGAATTTGCCCTTTACCACATAGTGCTTGTGGGGATTTCCCGAAAGATAATCGTCTTTCTTGCCGTCTTCTAACGTGGGTTTCCCGTTAATCACCCAGTCGTTGGTAGGGTCGTACTCGAAGCCCTGGATATCGTTGACTGCAGCATCATAGGTTGCAGTTTTTTCTCCATTGTTCTGAACTCTTCGTCGAAAAGCTATCAGCCTTACGGCATCGACGTTGTCGGTCTCGGTATATCCGTCGTCCTCGCCTATTGTGCCCGACGAGGAAGAGGATCCTGCACCAGGAGGAGCTACACGGGTGTTTCTGCCATCTTGCTTGGCATTGCCATCGCTGCCGCTTAATCCGCCCAGAGTGATGGTGATGGGAACAGTCGTAATCTCGTCGTCCTTTTCTGAAGGCTGATCCATCCCTGCATCTCCATTGCTGCCATCTGGATAAGGTGGCAGATCGGCATCGCTGCTGCATCCCGCGGCTAGTGCGAGGAGGAAGCAAACCCCTACCGCCATGCCTATCCTGATGGCGTTCATCTTGATGGAGCTTATCTTACAGATGCTAAATCTTGATTTCTGCATATTCTATTTCCGTTTTATGCTGTTTTGTAACGTTTATTCTGTTTCAAATACATGTTTTTTTTCGAAGGCTGGTTCTATCTCAACCTTCACTTCGGTCATCACCGGCTCGTAATACTCCTTCAGGTCGTATGGCTGGTTCACGGTCTTGCTCTTGGCTCCCAGGCAATACAGGTGGTTTGCCTCGATAGGGAACTTGAACTTGTCGCCAGTGGTTGTAGATTTCCTGATGTTGTCGTACCGGTGGTGCGTGCCATCCGTGTAATGCAGATAGAAGGTGGTCTCGTTCTCTGCCGAGTTCTTGCTTTTCTGCATTTTTTCCTCTGGTGTAGGCATCATGAAATTGCTTATCATGTAGCTGTTTGCCTTCCATCCTTTCTGGGAGTCTTCAGCTCGCTTGAATATGTTCTCTGTAGCATCTACGGTCCATCCGTTTGAGGGGGTGAGGTCGATGGTGCCCAACGTCTGATAAGTCAACGATTCAGCATCTGCTGGTGCCTGCTTCTGCCTTATCAGCGTTTCGGGGCTGATGCCGGTGGCTACAACGGATAGAGAGGTGGGCGTGAAGGGAACGGTGCTCACGTCTCCTGCTGCATTCGACTCCACCTGTGCCGGGATGTTTTCTACGTAAATCATCAGGCCAGCCACGTTACGGCTGGCGGTCAGCGTGCGGTGGAAGTATTTCGTCTCTTCCGTTACGAGAACGGGGGCTTCCTCGTGTGTCTTCTCGTCTTGCAGGATGCCGCTAAACAGCTCTGTAGTATTGAGGATACCAAGTTTGGCGCTGTTTTTTGCCTCCTCGGTGAGGGCGATTCTTGCGTCCTCCAGTTTCGTTGCGTTTTCAGTGAATTTGGGTTCTGTAAGTACTTTCTTCGTTGCGTATTTGTCATCTCTTCCTATGGCTAGAAACTGGTAGTAGTAGCCGTTCTGCAGATAGGGTTCGAAGGTGTATAGATGCTGCTCGGGCATGTTCTGGTGCTCGGCAGAATAGTAGGGTTCTCTATTGTTGAATGCGTCAACGGAATAGTAACCTTTCTTGGCTGCTTCCGTTTCAATAGGGGTGCAATAGGTATATGCTTCTTCTGAGGTGCCCTTCTTGCCTTCGGGGCATCTGAAGACGTAGATTCTCATATCATTCACCTGCTGTGCTCCATCCCATGTATCAAGTTCTCGTGAGCCGGTAACGACACCTGCGCTTACACCCACTCTCATGTTCAGCTTCACGGCATGCGAGCCGTCGGCGAGGGTATCAGGCGCATCATTGCTTGCGCTGCAGCTCATTAGGAGACTGGCTGCGAGGATTATATTTATAGATTTTCTCATCATATTCGTCTATTCGATTTCAATGTTCGCCTATTCGATTTGAATGGGAATTGAGTATAAAATGAATAATAAATTAAATATTGTGATGTTGGGATAGTAAGGGATGCGAGTGCCTATAGCGGGCACTGTGCATCCCTTGGATATATTTTTCTTAATACTGCCTATATTATGAGCACGTAGTAAAATTAATCACCAAGCACCAACTTGTGGATAGTCTCCCAGTTATCGTTCACCTTCAAGATGAGGTTCTGAGATTTGGTCAAGTCTTCTGGCTCGTCTTTACCTGGATCTGGAGTTGGTTTGTCTGGATCTGGATCTGGAGTTGGTTTACTTGGATCTGGATCAGTTGGTGTACCATTTGAAGTCTTCACACCCAAGTTGTACATGTGGTTACGAACCACGTTGAAGATTGAAGCGCTTTCGTCTGCAACATTTCCATTTTCCGTATTCGAATTTACTTCTGGGATAGAAACGGTCCAAGTCTTGATGATATCGCCAGCATTATCCAAGAGCTGAAGCTCCATGGTGCTCTTGCCGCTAGTTAACTTAAATGGAATGACGAAGTTGCTTCCGAATACAGAACCCTTCACAACCTGAGTCTTTACATCATCAGGGTGCTGCCAGGTATCTTCAGCATTCAGCAGACCGTCCTTGTTTTTATCACCCTCAGTGAACCATTTAGTCAAATCGATAGAGTAGAGCACATAACCGTCCTCGTTGTTATTGAACTTTGCATCTGCAGTAGCAGCACTTGCAGATTTAGAACCATTAACATAATACTTGATAGTGCTGGTTGCTGCATCTGTGAATGAGCTGTTGAAGTTGTTGAAAGTCAACATATCATTCTTATCTCTTACTACGAGACGAAGGGTTGCGGCTGCTTTGCCATTCACACTTGCTGGGATGTTCTGGAAATAACCGAAGCTACCAGCTACCTGACGATGCAAGGTTACTGCTACGCCATCATCTTCACCCTTAGTAAGGTTGGTGATTTTCTTGTCAGCGTTGATATTCAGTTCTGCATCACCTGCGAATACCTCCTCTGCTACTTTGCCTGCCTTCAAGGTTGCAGTAATATCCTTGTAAGTACCAGTAAGGGCTTCTGTACTTGTTACATCCAAAGCATAGGTGTAGTCACTGTTATCGCTGTAACCTACAGCCATAACCTTGTAGTTACCTTCACCCAGTCTCTGATCACCCTTGTAAGTAAGAGTAAGCTCGCGACCATGATTGTCATACGTAGCACTCTTTTTCCAATCCATCTTTGCGTCTTTGACAATTTCATTTGTTTTGGAGTTGTAAATCAACACGCGAACATTCTGGATAGTCTGCAAAGCCTGTGAAGAATACAATGGGCGGCCTGCACGTGTTGTCAAGCCATCACCACTACTTGCTACATGCAATACAATCTGCTGTACTGCCTCGTTCTGACCCTCTGTGCTAACCACAGCGTCGTCACTGCTACATGCGCTGAACAGCAAGCTGCTTGCTGCAAGCGCAAAAAACATACCTTTTTTCATAAATTATAAATTTAAAAATTGAGTATAAATTAATTATCAATCCAATATCATACCGTGAATTTCCTCCCAGTTGTCGTTCACCTTCATATAGATGGTGAAGCGATTGCGGTCGGAATCGTACACATATTTCAGCACCGTAATCTTATTGCGCTCCATGCTTACCTTCACGTCATTAGGCGTCAACACAGAAGAACTGCTGCCTCCACCTTCGCTACTATTCTTATAGAAATTGACATCCACCACCGACTCTTCCTTCTGGAAAGAAGGAGCCAGGAAAATAGAGGTCTTGGTCTTGGCGCCAGCTTCAATTTCCGATTCATGAAAGACGCTGGTCTCTTCAGAATATAGGAAACTTGGATTTACTATTCCATAGAGCTGGCTTACTTCAGTATTCATCAGGTGATACCCGGCAGGAAGATTCTCTGTCCATATAACCAGTTTTCCCTTGGTGCGCTCCATCTCGCTGGTATAGCAATAATGGTTTTCATCATAGACGAGGGTATCGCAAACCTGATAAACATCATCGCCCTGACTGTGCTCCGGATGCAGCAACAGCTTGTTTTTATCCAGATTGAGTTCGCCTCGCTTCTTCATACCTCCCCATACCGTAAAGACGTATTTTCCGAAAGGCATGTCGGGGTCGAAGCTTACAGGATAAGTTAATCCGTCACCTTCTACTTCGAAACCTTTTTCTTCTACGACAACCTGCTGAGTGCCGTCGTCGTTGAGTCGGCTCAGACGATAGAAAAGAGACGGAACAAATGATCTAAAAGGCTGTTTTTCATCTCGTTTCTCTTCGGGTGCAGTCTGGTCGACATTGAAATAATTCTTGTCTTTCACCTCGATGTTGATACGCAGAGGAGGACATTGGTCCAGATCTTCACGAACGCACGAGGTAAATGACATAGCCAGTGCCATACCATATATGATAACTTTTAATCTTGTCATACGCTGTAATTTATTCTGTGAGTGCCTTCTGGCTGATCAGAGTCTCTTCTACCTTCTGGCGGTTCAATATCTTTTCAGCCACATCAACCTTGCCTTCTTTCTCGAGTAGGATGGCAAGATTGTTGGCAGCAATCTTCGACATAGGGTAATATTTCAAAGTCGTCTCATATACCTGCTTCTGCTTTTCTGCGCTCTCTGCAATCTGTGCCACATGCAGGAACTCATCTTCGCTGAAGGCATCTGGGCGGAGCTCGTACATCTGCAGCATTTCTTCATCGGTGGTGAAGTTCTTGATGATGTATGTGTAGGTGTATTCCACGCTACGGCTCTTCTGCAGATACTTCTTCTTGATGCTGTTCCAGATAGGCAGGCGGCGGATATAGCGTTCCTGCACATCATCGTTGAAGTTGGCATATCGGGTCAGGATGTTCTTCACCAACGTGCTGTCGGCATCGCCGGCGGCCACCATCGCATCCAATACTGGCTGCCATCCTTCAGGGCGTGAACCGATACGGGCTATCTTCTTCACCTTGTCGCCATTCTCTATGTGTGCAAGCAGCCACTTCAGGGCTGAGTTGGCACGGTTGCGGGAAAGTGGGGTGTTAAACTTCAGCGGGCCGTCGGCTGACGCCAGACCATAGATGCCCAAAGAAGTGAGGGTAGCGAGGCTGTCGCTGAGCACTGGAGCTATATCGCTCAACATGTGGTCGAGCTCAGACTGGTTGTTGCTCATCTTGAGATTGATATCATATTTATTGATAGCAAACTCAAGTCGTGCCACGCCCTTCCCTTCTCTTATCTTCGGCTTGATCTCGAAGGTATGCATCATCCAGTTGAGGTGCAGTTGCTTCTTGATTTCCGGACGGAACACATCGGCTATCTTGGTATGGCTGATGGCACGGCATTCGCCGCATCCGTCGGCAGAAGCCACTGCCACGAGGCTTCCCTTATGGAAGTTTGCAGGCAGGGTGATGGTGTCGTTATATAACACGGACAAATCTACTTTGGTATTCGTAACTCTCTGTGCAATAGAATCGTATGGGTCAGCAATGCTGTCGAGTACCCATTTACGTTCCATCTTCCTTCTGTAGATAGGCGCATCCAGCACTATAGGCTTGTATTTAGCCACTATGCTGTCGCTGTCTGTCAATACAGGTATTACGAAGAGACGGCTTCTCTTCGAGAAATAATGCTTCGGGATATGAACCTGAAGGTTGAGTGCAGCCTGATTGCTGCTATCTGGCATGAGCATAAAGGAATCGGGAGTACATGTAATCTTTTTGTCGCTTGCCATGCTCTGGTTGCTGCATGAAGACATAGCCACTATCAGGGCTAATCCTGCGCCAACAATAGCCAGATATACTATTTTGAGTTTCATTCTATCATCCATAATGATCTTTGTGATTAAATGATGCACTTATTTTAAAAGATATAGATTAATGATAGTGCAGCCTTGGTAGGACCGATATAGTTCTCGTTCTTCTTTTCCTGGCACTTGATGCAGGGCAAGTTAGGGCTTTGCTTGTACCAGAGGTGGGCGTATCCCACACCGATGGCTGCCTCCAGGTTCCAGTGAGGGGATAGAATCCAGTCGTAACCGTATGTTACGCCTCCGCCAGCCAAGTAGCCATCGTAGAGCTTGCTGCCAAAACCTCCGAAGAATTGAGCACCATGCAGGTGGATACCTACGAAATGTCCTTCGTACTTTTCGCACAGCCAGTATTTCATTTCTGGCTGCACCAAGAGAAGGTGCATCTTCTTGTCTTCCCTGAATGTCCAGGGGTTGTATGCTACATCTGCTTCCAGGGTTATCTGGTTGCTGATTGCCTTCTCCACGCCCATATTGAGTGTGGTTGTCGCCCAGTAGAGTCCGTTCGTCTTCAGGGCGAAATCTTGTGAGTAACCTACTGTTTTAATTCCCAAAATAAAAAACAGCAAAACTGCTTTCCTTTTCATTTATCACTTACTATATTAACTATTTATCCGGTTACCCGGAATCTTACTGTTGTATTGTTGTTTAGCAATATAAAACATTGTTATTAAGCAATATAAACATTGTTGTAAACCAATATAAACCTATTATGACTTATCAAATGGTCCTCAACATATTTCAACCAATCCCCTTGTATATTACTTGGAGACTGATTTCTGGTTGCAAAAGTATATAATATTCATCTAGATTCTGTAAATTACCCCCCCGTTTAACCATATTTTAATATAAATAAACGTATTTTTAGTTAAATACCTGTTAAATTGAGGTAACGAGTGGATATGTGCCGGATGTTATCACAGAAGCTGTAATTGCAAACGGATAAGATAAACATATAGATAAGATAAACATTATAGATATAAAAAAAGCGCCTTGAATGATTTCAAGACGCTTTTTTTATATTTTTTATATCCGTTTTTAAAAGACTTATTCCTTCAGCCATCCACCTATCAGATCGATGATTTCCTGTCTTGTTGGCTCAGGGAACGACAGGATGCGGGTAAGATGTGAACCGCCATGACACATATAGACATGCAGGTTCTTCTTGTTCTTGGTGAATGGCAAACCATAGATGCCCGATGCACCCCATGGGTCGATGTCACCATAAATATATACCATCTTCGGATCATTCCTGGTCAGGAAATCCACGGTATAATTGTAGAGCTTTGGCGAGAACTCCACGTTCTCGGCACCCTTCGGTACCATCAGCTTCTTCAGATAACCCTTTGGCGACTTGATGCTCAGGTATCTCTTGAATGGCTTGGTGTAATAGCCGTAATAGCCCAACTCCCTGGCAGCCTGCACATCAAACGGAGAGGTGGCGTTGTAGTTGGTGAAATACTCCGGCTCACACATGTTGATCCAGTATTTGAACACCTGGTCGTCGGTGGTATCATTCGTAGAAATCTTCTTGATATCCTCACCCCACTGCCAGAAGGCGAAGGCATATTCAAACACCGAGTAATCGAAAATCTCGGCGATAGGCGCATTGAAGCGATACTGCTTCTCGCTGCAATATTTTTCGAACATCGGCAGCAGTGCAGCCTTGCGCCTGAAGAGCAGCAGCTGGAAGTTGAGCACCTTCTGTCGGTTCTCCTTGGTAGAAACCTCATGCTGCAGGAACTTCTCGTGTCTGCCATCCTCCACGCCCTTGTTCAGCGGCGCCACGTATGGCACGGAGATGTCCACATCATTTGGGAAGTAGGCGCGGTAAAACATCGTAGTCTGTCCGCCCTTACTGATGCCCGTGGCAATCCACTTGCCCTTGTACATCGCATGCAGAGTCTGGTTTACGTGGTGCAGATCGTAGAGCGAGTTCTCCACGGTGAGGTAATCCCAGTTGCAAGGACTAGGCATCGACTTGTCGAAATAGCGGTACTCCACGGTGATGATGTTGGTATCGAAAAGCTTAGAAAGTTCCTCGATGTAATTCTCACGCAGCGCATACTTAGCGTTATAGCCTTCTGTTACGAGCACGGTAGGACGGTCGAATCCTCTGTGGCAGAGTATCACTCGCTGCTCAAAGCTGCCCTTGGAAGCATCCTTGGCATCCAGTTGCTGCTTGATGAAGAACACATATTTTTCAGGGAAATGCGTACTTTTCAGCGTTTCCACATCACTCACTCCAGGCAGCGTCGCCAACAGCTTGCCCGCCTCTCCCAGTTCTGCCGCCAGCATCTGCAGAGGCAGAATGAAGAGCAGCAGCATCAATTTCAGGAATCTCAATCTCTTTTTCATTTTCTTCTCACTATTATATATGAGCCCACTTTAAAAAGGGGCATATTTTGAATCCAGTCTGACCAGTGTGGTC
>ERZ1034847.611-NODE-611-length-14162-cov-28.254625_pt1 | contig 14162 bp, 12 predicted proteins | sample MGYA00520633_ERZ1034847 | MGnify/ENA primary metagenome ERZ1034847 (study PRJEB33766, sample SAMN09781732) | gut metagenome | biome: gut microbiome | host: Homo sapiens | place: Madagascar | study: EMG produced TPA metagenomics assembly of the PRJNA485056 data... | reverse complement strand
AAGGGAATGAGAAGCCTTGCCGACCAGGTTCTGAAGGTGATAAAGAAATAAAATTTCCGACCAAACGACCAAAAAGCCCTGATGCGAAACGCACCAGGGCTTTATATCCATTGTTTTACTATTGCTTATTCCTTAGCTCTTCTATCAAGTCATTTACAATATATGTATCACTCATTAGATGCAAGCCAAGTTCTTTGTCATGTAACATACGGCAAACATCAGAGTCATAGAATATCTGTAAAGCTCTGTCGGTTGATATATGTAACGTATCGGCTAGTTGCTTTATGATACGAGCGATTTTATTCCATAATAAAAAGTCCAACATAATTATACCCTTTCGTATGATTTGAACTGCTTTTCCATTATTCTTTTCTTTCCCAATTTTTAAGAGCTTCGACCACATCATTTGCTACAGCTTCCCGGCTCTCGGTATGTAGAGTGTCATAGCAATCTTGAATGAGACTCTTGATTAGCCCCACCTTATCCAATCGCTTTCTCATTTCAGACGGCGATATACCCATTTTTTGTGCCGAAGCCTCGATAGCCAACACCGTAAAGGCGAGGCGGTCAAACTCTGGGTCACTTTTCAGCAACAGTTCTCTATCTTCCATTCTTTACATAATATTGTATTTAAATGCAAATTTATAGATTTTCTCTGATATTCCACTCTATTTCAGAGTTAAATAAAGAAAAATAGCCCGATTTTGCCAAAATCTTTGCTGGTGATGGAAGAAGAATCATAAAAGTAGGAGTAAACAAAGGATTTCCGTGTTGATGAATTTCAATTCCATAAAGGTACGATTAGAACCGTTGACGAAATTTTTATATAGCGCTCCTTTTGTATTTCAATTCCATAAAGGTACGATTAGAACTCGTGTGAACTTGGGTACACATCAGAATCCTTAATTTCAATTCCATAAAGGTACGATTAGAACGTATCTCGGTTGCAGGAAACCTTTCGACCGTCTCATTTCAATTCCATAAAGGTACGATTAGAACATTTTAATGATGAGAATGAAACCATAGCCAACGAAATTTCAATTCCATAAAGGTACGATTAGAACATCAATTTTAAGTTTTTTTTGCTTCGGGAATTATATTTCAATTCCATAAAGGTACGATTAGAACAATGCTTGACATGATGAAGCAGGTCCAGGGAGAGATATTTCAATTCCATAAAGGTACGATTAGAACCGCATATCGCACATCAACCCCCTTCGCCCCCGCAAATATTTCAATTCCATAAAGGTACGATTAGAACCAACCCTCATGAGGGTTGCAGCACTGCACCCTCAATTTCAATTCCATAAAGGTACGATTAGAACACCTGTGACCCCCTGCGGGTGCCCTAGTATGCCCCCAATTTCAATTCCATAAAGGTACGATTAGAACCTAATATATCCATCTTCGTTAGAATATACTATCGTTATTTCAATTCCATGAAGGTACGATTAGAACAGTCCAACCCCCTGCATTCCATCTTCCACTCCTCCATATTTCAATTCCATAAAGGTACGATTAGAACGTTGACTTCTTTCAACACTAGTGCTATCTATGCGATTTTAATTCCATAAAGGTACGATTAGAACCGGACAGATGAAGCAGCGTATGCTCATGACAACAGTATTTCAATTCCATAAAGGTACGATTAGAACTTAAGGATTATCCTTTTAATGGAAATGTTGACCTATTTCAATTCCATAAAGGTACGATTAGAACAAACAGCAAGAATGAAAGCGAGTACAAACAGTTGAATTTCAATTCCATAAAGGTACGATTAGAACAAACAGCAAGAATGAAAGCGAGTACAAACAGTTGAATTTCAATTCCATAAAGGTACGATTAGAACGCACTATGAAGACGGCTTCCCACATGCGACATATATTTCAATTCCATAAAGGTACGATTAGAACATGGTTCATTCCGCAAGGCTATAGCTGACCTTATCGGATTTCAATTCCATAAAGGTACGATTAGAACAAAAGTTGAAACGTTTCATCATTTATCTCCGTCTCATTTCAATTCCATAAAGGTACGATTAGAACTCGAAGTCCGGCATCTTATTGATGATGTCGTTGGCTATTTCAATTCCATAAAGGTACGATTAGAACTTCCTGCAGGGGCTACCGACTGCGCCCATATCGGGATTTCAATTCCATAAAGGTACGATTAGAACGAAAGATGATCTGCGGGAATGGGGTACCATCTACCGAATTTCAATTCCATAAAGGTACGATTAGAACATTTTATCATTCTTGACTTCGTACCAATAATCCTATTTCAATTCCATAAAGGTACGATTAGAACACAGATAAGCAAACTCTACATGCTTTTCTATTCTAATTTCAATTCCATAAAGGTACGATTAGAACGCCACATACCCAGTTGGTACTGAGTTGATTCTGAACAAATTTCAATTCCATAAAGGTACGATTAGAACGCGACTTAGTCCCGAATTACCTGCAACGTTTTGGCAATTTCAATTCCATAAAGGTACGATTAGAACTTAATTGTTCATAATTCGTTGATTTAAATTAAATGAATTTCAATTCCATAAAGGTACGATTAGAACAAACCTTGCACCTGCAAGATTTCACCTACCAAGGTAATTTCAATTCCATAAAGGTACGATTAGAACTGGTGTTGCTCAGTCTTCTCCTCAAGCTGATACATCATTTCAATTCCATAAAGGTACGATTAGAACCAACACTTCGTTTTATTTTATCCGTCAAAGGCTCTGAATTTCAATTCCATAAAGGTACGATTAGAACAAACTTAGTCAGGCATTCGAGGATTGTGAAAACGTATTTCAATTCCATAAAGGTACGATTAGAACATTAATCAAAATCTTACTTCTCCAAATAAGGCTCAGTAATTTCAATTCCATAAAGGTACGATTAGAACTCTTTTTTAGAGATTCAGAACGTTTAGCTATTACCTCATTTCAATTCCATAAAGGTACGATTAGAACGTTTCCGGGTCGATGGCGACACTGATGGTCGTTCATTTCAATTCCATAAAGGTACGATTAGAACTTGAGACTGCTAAACTTTTGCAGCTTCTTGGTTAATTTCAATTCCATAAAGGTACGATTAGAACATTCTGAGTTTAAGACTTCTTATGACCGTTATAAATTTCAATTCCATAAAGGTACGATTAGAACGAGAGATGGTCGTGGATTCCCTTTTCTCGTTCCTTGATTTCAATTCCATAAAGGTACGATTAGAACTGCGTTTCAGCAATCTTCCTTTGGATTATTTTACATTTCAATTCCATAAAGGTACGATTAGAACCCGTGATGCTTATAGCAGATACGGGCGTTACAATATTTCAATTCCATAAAGGTACGATTAGAACAGAAGAAACTTCTTTTGGAATGGCATTTGGCTTGAGTATTTCAATTCCATAAAGGTACGATTAGAACCACTGCTCTGTTTGAACACTCTCGCCAATCCCAGATTTCAATTCCATAAAGGTACGATTAGAACTTGAATCTGCTAAACTTTTGCAGTTGCTTGGGTAATTTCAATTCCATAAAGGTACGATTAGAACTTACAGTTCTCTTTTTCCTGCTCTGACTGATTCCGGATTTCAATTCCATAAAGGTACGATTAGAACCTCTCAACCTTAATAGAATCTCCTGGATTAACCTCTATTTCAATTCCATAAAGGTACGATTAGAACACATCAATGAGCAAATTAATCAGAACCTTGTGTCATTTCAATTCCATAAAGGTACGATTAGAACTCTTTCAAGACTTCTGATGACGACCAACTCTATGTATTTCAATTCCATAAAGGTACGATTAGAACAAAGATGGAAGACTAGCCATTTTTGACCCTACTACATTTCAATTCCATAAAGGTACGATTAGAACTATTCAGAGTACAAGACTTCATTCGACCGTTTCAAATTTCAATTCCATAAAGGTACGATTAGAACAAGACCTCCTTTGACCGTTACAACGGTGCATTTTGATTTCAATTCCATAAAGGTACGATTAGAACTCCGCAGGCAGATTACGGTCTCTCCGCTTCCGGTATTTCAATTCCATAAAGGTACGATTAGAACTTCTGTTGTTGGTTCTGCCTCTCAGTTTTCTTCTGAATTTCAATTCCATAAAGGTACGATTAGAACTGGTGCTGGAATAATATCCGGTGCTGGTTCTCTTGTATTTCAATTCCATAAAGGTACGATTAGAACCAGCTTCCGTTATTTCCGCATAGCCCTCTATCTCATTTCAATTCCATAAAGGTACGATTAGAACAGAAGGTTGTAAGCCAGAAGGCTTTGAATGATGCTTATTTCAATTCCATAAAGGTACGATTAGAACTTTATCGCCCTACCTTAGAGCCGCCATTGTGCCAATTTCAATTCCATAAAGGTACGATTAGAACTCTGCGCTCCAGCGTCCTTTTAAGTGTTCTGCTATATTTCAATTCCATAAAGGTACGATTAGAACCCGTTGAATCTTAGGCGTAGATGCCCGCAGAATCTATGGGTTTGCGAGTGCAAAGATACAAAAAAATCTTCAGAAAAATGTCGATGCCTAAAGATATTTTTTCTGCAGCCTTACGACAACCTTCCTATTTATGGAGGTTTCAATAAGTCAAAGAACACTTTTGGAGGTTTTGCCGAACTCAAAACAGCAAAATAGAACCACATCGACAACTCTTTATAAGAAATTATCAGTAGTCATTCTTTCTTTTCCAAGAATCTGTTTGTTCATATTATATCCCATTTTATTGGTGAAAACTATGACACTATCCTCGGATTCATCAATGATAGCTTTCATCTTCATTTGTAATTCCCGAAGTTTAGCTTCAGATAATTCTCCCTCCAAAACTGAGTTCTGAATCCAACACAAATACTGGCGGCAAAGCTTCAACATTTTGCCAACTCGCTTCTCACCTACATCATAAACTATAATCACATACATATCACCAATACATTTTAAAAGGTTTATATACTTCTATTCCCAAAATATCTTTCAGTAGCTTATAGCATTCAAGTTTTATAAGATGCTTATAGCTTACATTACGTCCTAAAGAACGATGACGGAAAGTCTCATCATAACGCTCTTCCATGGCCTTTACAAAAATCTTCTTTCCCTTTTCGTTCAAAAGACATTTGTTGAGTTTCTTATCAAAATGACTGGTGCTTAAAGCATGCTTATTGAGTACCTTGAAGATGACTCTATCCACGATAATAGGTTTGAAGATCTCGGATATATCCAGACATAACGAAAAACGCCTTTCTCCCGGAGTATGCAGAAAGCTTATCGTTGGATTGAGCTGAGTTTGATGAACAGCCCGGAGAGTTTCTGTATAGCACATCATATTACCAAAAGAGATGAGAGCATTAACCTCGTTCTCCGGCGGTTGCTTGGTTCTTGATCCCATGTTGAAATCATCGATAATGATATCGAATGCAGCATAATAAGCTTGTCGAATATTTCCCTCAATTCCCATTATCTCATCTACAGCCTTAGCGTCTGGCAAAGTATTACTCAATCTCTTAATGGTATCGATAATATCTTGCAGGTCTTTTCCTCTACGATTATAATAGTTGAGGTTCATAACCATATTCCAAGCAGCCCCCTGAATGAACTTTCGTGCCAATTCTACTCTTTTTTTCTTGTTTTGGTACGCAGATGTTTGTGCCAACAATGCCTTGCCAGAAAGAAGACTTTCGCGAGGCATGAAGCTTCCGGTATAGTTCTCATAATAGTCGAAGAAGTGGACAGGAATACCTTTCTGCCCCACAAAGTTGAACAAAGCACTATTTGCCCGCAGACTTCCAAAGGCATACAGTTCCGCAACATCCTCAATAGGAATGTATCGAGGTTGCTGCTTGATTTCTTCATTATCTTCATTTACGATAACAGGCGTGAACTTCAGCGTATTATCTCTGCGTTCCATGATGCCTGGATTGAACAGATAGAAACTTCTTTTCATTCTTCTTCCTCCAACTCGTTTATATAACAAAAATCGAAATAACTACAATTCTTACAGATGCCTTTCTTAACTTTAGACGGGCAAACATCTTGAGAGATTATCTTAATAATGTCTTTAGATATAACCTGAATGTCATCTCTATCGACATCTGTCAAGATTACTTCTTTTGTCTTTCTCAAAAGAGGATATTCCAAGATGCCTTTCACGCCTTCAATACCATGCTGCTCGAAAATATACATGTAATATTTGAGCTGCCATTCATGAGCTTTATCCACCTTATTAGATTTTTTTATCTCATGGATGACCTTGTTCTTGGCATCATAGTAATCTACTTTGATACCATCAATCTCCACTTCCTCATACTTTGATGTACGTTGCGGATAACTTGATTCATGCACCAGTTTACCTTCATAGACCAAGTCTGACTCTTGTTCCATGTTGATGTCATTGGCAAACAGCCATAGTTTGCGATGGCAAAGCTGGTAATAGTTGAAATGAGTACCTGTTACTATCATAAAAGCATCCCTCCTCCATCAATTTGAATACCTGTCCTAAAATTATAACATTCAGATGATATTTTACAAAGACCATTATAATCTTCATCTGAAGATGTAATTGGTTTTGTTTGATTTTGTTTAAATCTAATTTGCACAATCCGATTGGACATCTTTTTTAATTGGTTGCTTAATTTTCTCTTATGGTATCGTATTATAGATATCTTGTCATCATGTGAAAGAGATTCTGTTAAATTCTTCTGATACTCCAGAAGTAATTTAAAGTTTTTATCATCACCATTACGAGGTACATAGTACAAACTTTCCTCACCAAATATATTATTGTCAATAAGTGAGAATTTTCCCACTTTTTCATACATGCATTGGCTTATATCCTCCATTAAATTATTTTTCAGTTTCTCTCCATAGGCTCCAAATATAAGTTGATCACATATTTTCTCAAAGAAGGCTTTCTGTATGTTTAACATATCCTTCTCTTCGCAATTTTCTGATTCATAAAAAGATTCTCTAGAGAATTGTATCAACTCTTTATCAGGACCTTGATAAATCAGGCTTGAACGTTCCCCTTGATTCGTTCCTAATCTAACAACAACAACTTTTCCCTTTTCTGCATTCTTCCCATTTCTATTGCAACGACCAGCAGATTGTACAATACTTGAAATGGTAGCAAAATCCCTATAAAGTACAGGAAAATCAATATCAACTCCCGCTTCAATAAGCTGAGTAGAAATAAGAACAACTTTATCACCTTGACGTAGTTTCCTCTTAGCAAGATAAATCTTCAGACTTCTGTCTCTTGGAGTAAAATGTGTATTGAGAAGCAACACATTTGTGTCATCCATATTTTCTGTGATGAAATTGTATAAGTCTTTTGTATCTTGAATCGTATTCAAGATAACAAGCACCGATTTCTCCTCCTGTAAAACTTGAAGCCCCAACTGTTCTATATCTATAATCGACTTTTGTACCTCTACTGTATACCTGTTAAAAACAGGATTCTCATAATGAGAAAGTGACAACAATTTAAATGGTTGTTCATAATCTCGAAAGAATTCCTTTGCCTCTTTATTGTCATCAGGCAATCGAAGAGCTGGCTGTGTAGCTGTAGAAACTATTGCAAAACTACCTGTTAGTTTACAGAATTTATCTAAGTAAGCAACAAAAAATCCATACAATCTTGGAGGCAAAGACTGTATCTCGTCCAAGAGAAAGACACAATTGGAAAAATTAGGCAATTTCATAAGCTCATGATTCTTATTTCCCAATAGTGTCTCAAATATACGTACGAAAGTTGTAATTATGAATGGATAGCCAAAAGTATCATCTTGAAACTCTAAAGCCTCTAATTCCTGTAACAACTTTTCAGAAGGATTTTCATCCAGTTCTTTCTGTATATCATCAAAGCGTGTATTTGTAGATTTCGAGTCTATACGCTGAACGAAATATTCGTAACCTTTCAATATTTTCAACACTTCAGACTCAACTTGTTCAGTTATCGACAAGAATGGCAATCCATAAATAATTCTTTTAGCCCCCTTCGACTTTATGATCTCGGAAGCTAAAGATAACAACATTAGCGTTTTTCCGGAACCAGTCGGAGCCGTCAACTCAAAAATCTGTTTTCCTTCTTCTAAACCTTTTTTAATACTATTAATACTTTCCAGACGTATTTTAGTTCTCTCTACATTAAGTAAAGTTTGAGAATTAAGATTGTCAAGATACCCCTGTAATATGTCTGGATAGATATGAGAAAAGCTATTCAGATTTTGTTTATTCTCATCAAGCATGGATATCATATCACCAGCATCACTTTTGTCAGCTTTTACCAATGCAGAGAAAATGCTTTGTATTTCTAAATAGAATCGTAAAGCAACATTATAATCATTTGGCTTATTTACTATTCTTTTAAAAAATAATCTAATTCTACCTTCTTCCATTGATGATGGCATAGATGGCTCAATGCCTAATAACTCAGCAAAGACATTACCAAAAGATATATGCTCCTTATCAAGAAAGGCATAAAGATTGCTTACTTCATAGCCCGAAAGAATAGGATTGCCATCATTTGGCATCATATCAGGTAAGTCCCCATGATGTTTCGCAACAACAGTTATTAAAGATGTTAAGAAATTGTGCGAATTAAACTCATGTGGAACTTTAAACTTATCTGGATTTTTAATCAGAAACATGAGAAAAGCATACGCAGACAAATAAGCATGATGATCATATCCTTTTGGACATGATCCATTTAATTTCTGTTGGAAATTAGGATTAACCTTTCCTATATCATGAAAGAGAGATACCAATTCTGCTGCATCAGAACTGGTAATTCTCTTTGATAATGAAGCCACATTTTCAAGATGTACTTTCAAAAGTTTTCCTGGATGTGAATAACATTTATTTAAATCAAAACCCATTGTTCAATCTCTTTATCATGAATATATTCCCAATAATCTCCTTCTACGTTGAGCACATGAGAGCATTCTGGGTATATGACATTTACATATTTTTCCGGCAAATTCCAAAAATCATTATTCTGATATGTCGGAACTTTGTCAAAACCGATTCGAAAGTCATCGTCAATTATTTTCAACTTATGCTCATTCGCTATAACGAAACCTTTGGTCTTAAAATCGCCATTACCCATCATTGTGAATTCTCCATGACTAATGAAAGTCAATTCAGCTGGACAGTTAGCAATACCCAAATAAGGGTCGTAGATAGCATATCCTTCTAAAATCGCATTTTGAAAATCATCGAATATACTTTGAGAACGTTCTCCATAGAGTCCCACACAAACCTTGTAACTAACATCACGCAGCATTTCAAATGCTTTAGGTGATTTAATAGCTGTAGGGTTTATGGCCGTGTGAGACGTAAATCCACATGATGCTTTTTTTACAGGCTTTAGCAATTCAACACCATACAACAAGTCTTCAGACAACTGAGGGAAAAGAGATTTCATCTTCTCGCGTTCAATTCCTAAAACTGCACCAATCATTCCGATTAATGCCGTTTTAGGAATAAGGTCATGAGACAATGGATTGTTGTTGGTCTCTGGCTTTTTAAAATGAGCCCAATCACCATCTATCTTGAATTGTAAACCTTTCATAAGCTCATCTCTTCAAACTTCTCACCGTTTAGACTTTCCTTTATCTTGTCGATTTCAGTATAGAATCTTATTTTTTCAATCTTGTCATTCTTGGCAAGTTCCTGGAGTTTACTGAAATCGAAATCATAGTCGTCCATACTACGAATTTGCTCGTCTTTCAAACCTTCGTTCAGCTTAAGTTTTATGGTTCTGTCAATTCCATAGAGTTTGTCAAAATCCTGTTTGTAGTCTATGACTAACAACAAAAGTGAATCTTGTCCGACTTTTGAACGAGAGAAAGAGCTTCCTTCCCCGCCTGTACCATACCATAAAGCTTTAAACATTGTCTTCAGATCATCTTCTTTCAAATCTGTGTTTTTAGCAACAGTTGGATTAATCCATCCGTGAATTTGAACAACAGAATAAGGAACCAATGTTGTTGTGGCAATGGAACCTTGCGTTTTATCTCCTTTAGATGTAAAATGTGACGTGTTCTGGTGCATTTTCAAGTTGACACGATTCAAAGAAGGGTTAAGGGCAGCAAATTGCACAGGGCCTGTGAATTGTACATGCCCATTTGTAAACTCTGTTTTACCAACTTTCATTTTATTTTCTAGCGTTGATATACCACCAAACAATCTTACATCTATAAGACCTTTCATAATTTCTTTGATGTCAGTCTTTTGATGTGGATTCCATTCTTCATTCTGAGCAATATAGGTTAATACACCTTTAGAATCTGTTTTGCCAGCTCCAGTTTTTTCTGAGACATAGATGTGTTCACCCTCGATATCCTCAAGGTACGTACGAATAAATCTCTTAATACGAACATCACTAACAAGGATTTTCTTCGTTTCCTCATCGTAACGTTGTTCTCCTGTAAATGGATCCCCATTGGGGATGTTGTATGATGTTTCATACAAAAACAAAATTTCTGATTTCTTCATATCTTTAATTTTTATGGTTTATTACATCAACTATCAAGTTAAGTTTACTAACTTCATCCTTCAAATCTTCATTGTCAGAATAATCAGCCAAGATTTTTTCCAAACGTTTCTGAAAATCTTTTTTCTTATCCTTCGGCTCATATTTAAAATAGCCGTCCAGGAAACCGAAAGACAATTCATCCTTGTCATATTCAGATTCTGAAATATTTGCCAAATCATCACAGACTTCAGCACAACTTGCGCTCCATATACTGTCATGCATTATAAGCTTCTGACAGAGGTCTGTAACAAATCTAATACAATCCTCTTTTGTTGACACTCTTCTTGAAAGCAAGCCCACATAGTTCTTTTCAAAAGAACCAATAGCCTTTCCTAGTGGCTTGGCCATTTTTCCAATTTTAAACCCAAGCTTAAAACTTACAGAATTAATAATTTCCATATATTTATTTTGTTTATTATTTTGTATTGATAAAATGAACATCAAATCATATTTCAAGATTTTACACCAAAACGAACCGTCTCCCATACGTGTTGCTGATTCCACATTAGATACAAACGAATGGAGTAAATAGGGATCATTATAATAATCTTCTTTATATATTAAAGGAAGTACTTTGAGTATATGACTTTTATATTTCTTCGATGCGGTTATTTTAACTTTTCCCGTTGCATTATTCATTTGTACATCTCCCAAAAGATTACGAAATGATTTGCATATAGAAAGAGAATAGTTTTCCTTTTTCTCTTTATTTCTTTCTGCGTACACTTGATGTGCAATATTCGCATTTCTCGAGTTTACACGATTTAGAGTACTTCGTGTTATATTTGAAATTTCAATCAGATAAGTATCTGGCTTTGTTCCTCCTTCTTTTGCAAAAATGAAATCAAAGGATGTAAAAGTCGAACAGTCTTCTAAAACTGACGAAATCAGATCATCCTTATATTCATTGGCTGACACTATTGCAGATTCATTTCTCTTCTCTAGAAAGAGTATTAAATCCTCTGCTTTCAAATTATCTCCACATGGCAAAACTATAAGTTTATAATCAGAATCATCAATCTTCTTCCCCTTCTTTGCATATTGATCAACATAAAAGAGATCTTCTATCTCTGATTCTGTAAAAACTCTTGTCTTGTATCTATTTTCCTTATCAAATTTTGGAATTTGTATGTCATTTGTCTCATCACCAGAACATATTGTAGGCCAGAGGCTCTTATTCAGTACAAGTCTTTCCTTGTTTTCTTTAACATTTTCAACATATTCCTTTATCATCTTACGAGTAATGAGTTGTAATGAATTGGCAAATTCATACCATTTTTTTGTATGCCCATTTCCATCCTCATAAGAGAAATGCAAAAAGATTGATGCAGAATTTAACAGAAGTAATTCTTCTTCACTTTTAGCCTCACTCAATTCCTCCAGTTTCTTTTTGTAGATTTCTTTATTTATAGTGCAACAAATATTTTTTAAATTATCTTCATTCCCAATATATTCCTTAAAGGACGAAACGTTTTCATTTTCAAAGTATCTTATAATAGCAGGAGCATATTTAAGAATTCGTTCTATTAGTATCAGCTCTTTTGCGAGTCCTGTTCTTATTTGTTTGAACTCTTTTATTTCCTCGGGAGAAATATCAGAAGAGGAACATATGCTTTCATATTTAGCATTTCCAATGTTAAAGGAACTCTTATCTTGAGTTTCTCCTAATCTATAATATCCATCTTCTTTTGGCTTATTTATTGATCCATTTTTACTCAATGTGCCTTTGACAGAATAATAAATATCACCGTATATATATCTACAACTTGAATCACTATCTGAAGTTTTGTACTTTAGATAAAACAGATTTCTTCTTTGATTTTCTGGTACAATCGACGCTTTATCAAAAATAATATTAAAGTCTTTATCTACTGGAAGACAAAGGCAAAAAGGCCAACATCCTTTCTTATCTTTAGGACAAGAAACAATATTTTTTGAGAAACTCATTTTTTCTTTTGAATTTTTCAATATATTTCCGATTTTTAAAACTGTATCTAAACTCATAATTCTATCTTCTTTATAAATCCAAACCCCTGTGAACATTGTTCTCCTACTCCTCCTTCATAAGCAATCTTCATCAATTCCAAAGGTGCTTTCATGCGGAAGGAACAAAGGTATCCACGAACTTTAGACTCGGCAGGAGTATTGGCTTTTATCGTTATTAACTTTGACTTGACCTTTTTATCTGTCAATTCAAATAAAAACTCCTTGTCTTCCATATCAAATGGTTTATCGTAGATGCTTTCATATTTTGCTTTCAATCCCTTTAATATGCCTTCAGAGAACATGGGATTATCTGGAGACAAATAATGCGTTTTGTTGTCTTCATGCAACTTAACACAAATAGGAGATAAAGCTTGGAAAATCATTTCTTCACTCAATTGTGGCATAGGTATAGCCTCTACTCCAATAACATCAAATGCAACACGATACTCCTTATTGCCAATTGTAAAGCTTTGATGGGCAAATATTCCTTGTATGAATTCTAAGGTGCTTTTCTCTGGTATAAAGCTAATGTACCATACAGCTCTTTCACCAATGATTTTCAAACATCCAGTTTCAGGTAAAGGTCTTACTTTGTCAAAGATAAAGGGAGAATAGCAAAATAGCTTAAACCTCTTTCTTTCATGTAATAGATAGCCATTTTCATGAAGCCATGACGAATATTGCGTATCAGCTTGCGCCAATATGCGATAAATGACTGCAGACTGCTCATACTGATAATTAAAGGGCAGTAAGTCACCATATTTTCTATCTATCTTCAAGGTTATTTTAAATTTCATAAATATTTGTTTTATGCACACAAAGTTAATAAAAAAACTTATACGTTGTTATTTCTTTAAGAATTATTATACTAATGTTTTATCTATGGGTGCTGAGGTGTTACTTTAAAAGACCTTAAAACCTATCTGAAACTATTAGCTAATAAATTCAATCTACGTTATTTTTAAAACATTCAAGTTTATCTTTTACAACTCTAGCAATCTCTTTTGCTTCCTGATAGCACCCGTCAATTTCTTCATAGGTGTATGCATTCCGAGCCTCAGCAATGCTTTCGGTTGCAACCTCTTCGAACATATCGAAGACGATTTGTTCATTATTATTCTGCTTCATATCTAACACTATTAAGAATTAGTATTTCCTTGTTCGAGTATCACCCAAACACCGGTTTTATCACTTCCTTCGTGTCTTATGATACCTGCTTTTTGCATTAACGCCAAATCTCTTTCTATAGTTCTTACTGTCACCGACAATGTTTCAGACATTTGCTTAGCTGTCACCATAGGATTTGACTTAATAACAGACACCATAATAGTCTGTCGCTCTGTTAGTTTCACATCGGATATTTCTCTTGAATTTACACCGACATTTACACCGACATTTACACCGACATCCCCGCCACGCTCTGCGATAACTTCATCTATCGTTTTGCGCTGAACAATCACCATCACGCCACCTCCATTTTCTTCTATCGTTGGCAATGGCAAGCTGACACGTTCAAACTCCTCGGCAATCTTCTTGAAACCACGTCCCCATGACTCCACAAAGCCTGCTTTGTAAAAAACATTGGCAATATTATGGTTACGAGGATAAGAAGAATGCTTCTGCAA
>ERZ1034847.604-NODE-604-length-14301-cov-5.744490_pt1 | contig 14301 bp, 14 predicted proteins | sample MGYA00520633_ERZ1034847 | MGnify/ENA primary metagenome ERZ1034847 (study PRJEB33766, sample SAMN09781732) | gut metagenome | biome: gut microbiome | host: Homo sapiens | place: Madagascar | study: EMG produced TPA metagenomics assembly of the PRJNA485056 data set... | reverse complement strand
GCTTCCGGAACGCTCGGTGACATGACCTTTGATGAGTATGTTGCTGCAAACAGTGAACCGGTAAAGGCGGAAGTAGACCAGGATCTTTATACGCTGATCTCCAATGCAACAGGAGTACCGGTGAGCAATATCACGATCATTGCATATGATCAGCCGATGTTCCAGTATAGCAAAGGAAGTACACGGACCATATCGGATTATCTGCAGATCATCCTTGCAGTATTGATTTTTGCACTGTTAGGTTATGTAGTATTCCGCAGCACAAGAAAAGAGAAAGCAGTCGAGCCGGAGCCGGAACTTTCCGTGGAGTCTCTGCTTGAATCCACGAAAGAATCTGCAGATACATTGCAGGATATCGGATTCAATGAAAAATCAGAGACAAGAGTCCTGATAGAAAAATTCGTAGAAGAAAATCCGGAAGCGGCAGCTTCCTTACTTAGAAACTGGCTGAATGAGGAGTGGGAGTAGAATATGGCAACTGCAGATTACAATGGCGTTCAGAAAGCCGCAATCCTGCTGATTACATTAGGACCTGAACGTTCCGCAGATATTTTTAAACATCTGAAAGAAGAAGAGATTGAGGAACTTACGCTGGAGATCGCAAATACAAGAAGCGTGTCTCCACAGGTAAAAGAAGATATTTTAAATGAGTTTTATCAGGTGTGTCTGGCACAGCAGTATATCGCAGAGGGTGGTATCGGTTATGCAAAAGAGCTTCTTGATAAGGCTCTTGGACAGGAAAAAGCACAGGAGGTTATCTCCAAGCTGACTGCTTCCTTACAGGTTCGCCCATTCGAGTTCGTGCGGAAGACAGATCCGAGTCAGCTTTTGAACTTTATCCAGGATGAGCATCCACAGACGATCGCAATGATTTTATCATATCTGACAGCATCGCAGGCGGCGATGGTTTTAGGAGCACTTCCACCGGAGAAACAGGCGGATGTTGCTAAGAGAATCGCAATGATGGATCGTACATCACCGGATGTGATCAAAGAGGTGGAGCGAGTGTTAGAAAGAAGACTTTCTTCTCTGGTCAACCAGGATTACACGATTGTCGGAGGTGTCGATGCGATCGTGAATATCTTAAATACGGTAGACCGTTCTACAGAGAAGCATATTATGGAATCTCTTGAAATTGAAGAACCTGAGCTTGCAGATGAAATCCGTAAGAAGATGTTCGTATTTGAGGATATCCTTCTTCTCGATGACAGAGCTATCCAGCGTGTTCTTCGTGATGTTGAAAACTCAGATCTTGGCGTGGCATTGAAAGGTGCAAACGAAGATGTTCAGAATGCAATCTTCAACAACCTGTCAAAACGTCTGGCAGCCATGATCAAAGAGGATATGGAATTTATGGGACCTGTGCGTATGAAGGATGTTGAGGAGGCACAGCAGAAGATTGTCAGTGTGATCCGAAAACTTGAAGATGCAGGTGAGATCGTAATTTCAAGAGGCGGAGGTGACGAGATTATTGCCTAATCTTTACAAACAATATTTCGTGCACAACGAGCCGAATAATAAACGTGTCATTAACTCAGATGATATTGTAGAAAAACGTTTAGAGAAGATGGCAGAGCTTAAGCGCAGGGAACAAAAAACAACGGATGAGAATGGCTTCTCAGCAGGAATTGTCGGTCCTGACACAGATTATGTGGAGGAGATCGACCATGTCGCTGAAGCAAAAAAAGAAGCTGAAAAAATTCTGGCGGAAGCACAGGCGCAGGCACAAGCAATTTTAAATCAGGCGAATCAGGAAGCTGAAGATATCCGGGAGAATGCAAAAAATACCGGATATCAGGAGGGAAGACAGAGCCTGGAGAGTGAACTGGCAACGCAGCGTGAAGAGTTACAGAACGAATATCAGAGCAAACAGGAAACGCTTCAGAACGAATTCAGGGAGAAACAACAAAATATGGAAAAGGATCTGGTAGATGTGATCCTTGAGGTTTTTAACAAAGTATTCCATATACAGTTTGACCATAAAAAACACATTCTGATGTATCTCATCGATGATGCAATTTTAAATATCGAGGGAGATAAAAAATTCCGCATCAAGGTTGCTAACAGCAATGTAATGTTTTTGGAGAATCATAAAGAAGAAATCCTGGAACGAGTGGGAGCTGGAATTGAGATTGAGATTGTCGCAGATTCCTCCATGGATGGAAATTCCTGTGTGATCGAGACAGACTCAGGAGTATTCGACTGCAGCCTTGGTGTGCAGCTCGAAAATCTTATTAAAGATATAAAATCACTATGCTTATAAGGATGGTTGAAAGTGGACAGCAGGTATAACAAGTATTTACGACTGGCGGAGAATACATATTTTAAACGGCTTGGAAAAGTTGTTAAAATTGTTGGATTGACCATTGAATCCGTTGGTCCGGATGCAAAACTGAATGACTTGTGCAGAATTATCATCGATGAAAATGCGAACACCGTGGTAATGGCTGAGGTTGTGGGTTTCAGGGATAAAAGACTGCTTTTGATGCCTTATGAGAGCGTAGAGGGGATAGGAGTAGGATGTATCGTTGAAAATACGGGGCATCCTTTATCTGTCTCTGTAGGAAATGAACTCTTAGGACATACTTTAGACGGAATTGGCCGTCCGACGGATATCGACAAATTAGAGACACCTTATGAATATCCGGTCGATGCACAGCCTCCGGATCCAATGTCAAGAAAGATCATCAGTGAGGTGCTTCCTCTCGGCGTGAAAGCGGTCGACGGATTGATCACAGTCGGAAAAGGACAGCGTATCGGAATTTTTGCAGGTTCCGGTGTCGGAAAAAGTACACTGCTTGGTATGTTTGCAAGAAATACAAAAGCAGATATCAATGTCATTGCCCTGATCGGTGAGCGTGGCCGTGAGGTGCGTGAGTTCGTAGAACGGGATCTCGGAGAAGAGGGTATGAAACGTTCCATTGTCGTTGTGGCGACTTCTGACAAACCGGCATTGATCCGTAAGAAGGCAGCAATGACGGCGACATCCATTGCAGAGTATTTCAGGGATCAGGGAAAAGATGTGCTTCTGATGATGGATTCCCTGACACGTTTTTCCATGGCACAGCGCGAGATCGGACTTGCATCCGGAGAACCGCCTGTAACCAGAGGATATCCGCCGAGTGTATATTCGGAGATGCCAAAACTGTTAGAGCGTGCAGGAACTTCCGATAAAGGATCGATCACCGGATTATATACAGTACTGGTAGATGGTGATGATTTTAATGAACCGATCACAGATACAGCCCGGAGCATTTTAGACGGACACATCATGCTGTCCAGAAAACTGGGACATAAAAACCACTATCCGGCCATTGATATTTTACAGAGTATTTCCAGGGTTATGAGTTCCATTGCAACGCCGGAACATAAAGAACTGGCAGGCAGGTTAAAAAATGTACTTGCCACATACAATGAGGCAGAAGATCTGATCAATATTGGAGCCTATAAGAGCGGTTCTAACAGGAATATCGATTATGCCATCCAGAAAATCGATGTTGTAAATGATTTCCTGATGCAGAAGACCGACGAAAAATTCCAGTTTGAACAGGAGATTGATCTGCTGCGTGCACTTTTTAATGATTAGAGGTTGATAGGATATGGCAAAATTTGCATATCGGATGCAAAGCATATTAGATATAAAAGAAAAAATGGAAGGCCAGGCGAAGATTGCATATGGAGTTGCAAATGCAAAACTCATGGATGAACAGGGAAAACTCCAGCAGATCATGATACGCAAGGCAGGTTATGAAAGCCAGGCGAGAAACCTGGTGAATGGAACCATTGATGTACCTAAGATCAAAGAATGCAAGCGGGCAGTAGATACCATGAAAACGATGCAGCGCAGCCAGATGATGAATGTGCATGTCGCAGAAAAAAATGTAGAGGCTGCCCGGTTGAAACTCAATGAAGTCATGATGGAAAGAAAGACGCATGAGAAACTGAAAGAGCAGGCGTTTGAAGTTTTTAAACAGGAAATGCAATATGCAGAGAATAAAGAAATTGATGAGCTTGTAAGTTACACCTATCATGAGGGAATGACAGAAACCCGGTAATTTTGACAGGGCAATATACGAGAAAGGCATGGACGAGATTATGGCAGAACAAAAGCAGCAGGAAGAATTACAGAAGGAAAATGAGGTTTTAGATAAAAAACAGTTAAAGGCGGCAAAAAAGCTGGAAAAAAAGAAGAGAAAACAGAAAAATCCGGATGATCTGGATGGAGATGAGGAAACCGTTGGAGGCAAAATCCTTGTTTTCTTTGTCACGATTATTATCATTCTGATCTGGCTTGCCATCTTTGCAATGCTGATCAAGCTGGATGTGGGCGGATTTGGCTCGGGAGTCTTAGCTCCTGTGATCAAAGATGTTCCTTATCTGAATAAGATTTTGCCGGATTCTGTCACAGAGGAGGTTTCCACGGAAGACAGCCGGTATGCATACACAAATCTGGATGATGCGATCAACCGCATCAAAGAGCTTGAGATTGAGCTTGCAGATGCCCAGAACAGTGCAAATTCTGATGCAGATTATATTGCACAGTTAGAGGAGAAGGCAAAAGAGCTGGATACCTATAAGCAGAATGAGGCAGATTTTGAGAATGAAAAAGAAAAATGGTATGAGGATGTTGTCTTTTCGGAAGATGCTCCCGATATAAGTAATTACAAAGAGTATTATGAGAGCATTGATGCGGCAAATGCGGAAGTGCTTTATAAACAGGTGGTAGAACAGACTCTGACGGATGAACAGATGGATGATTATGTGAAGACTTATTCCAGCATGAAGCCGAAAGAGGCGGCAGCTATTTTTGATACAATGACAGACAACCTTCAATTGGTAGCAGATATATTATCCAATATGGACACGCAGTCCAGAGGAGATATTCTCGGTAAGATGAACTCGGATACGGCAGCAAAAGTAACTGAGATCATGGAGCCTTCAGAATAGAGGGAGAGATCTAAGGATCTTTTCCGGGCAGTGCATACTGCCAGACAGTAAGACGATAAAAGAAGAAAGGAGGAAGCATATGGCTGGTACAACAATTTCTGAATTAGGAAAAATGTTTAACCAAAGCACACAGTCTGTGCAGGGGACAGAAAGCAATACCCGGATCACCACTGGAAAAGTAGATTTTGGTTCTATGATGAAACAGTCCGGAAACCGTCAGACAGCATCTTATGCAGGGATTGACCACAACGAAACAGTAAAGACAGCAGCAAATGGCCGTAAGGACACTGTGAAAGCGGCAGATGATTATCAGAAGTATCAGTACAAGGATAATACGATCGCATCAGAGATAAAACAGGTCACATCTGAGGATGTTGTCAAAGAGCAGTTCGAACAGTTTACAGAAGATGTAAAAGAAGTTCTGAAAGAGGAGCTTGGCGTGTCCGATGAAGCGATTGAAGCAGCAATGCAGACACTTGGCTTACAGTTTCAGGATCTGCTGAATCAGAATAATCTTGCAAATCTTGTGGCAGAACTTACTGGAGCAGACAGCGTACCACAGCTTTTGTGCAGTGAACAGTTTGTAAATGTACTGCAGAGTGTCAATGACATTGGAAAAGATATTTTAAATGCACTTGACATGAGTCTGGAAGAGTTTCAGAGCGCAGTTGCTAAAGTGATGGACGATAATGCCGGATCGTCAGATGCTGTTACCGGACAGGAAACAGAAGCATCTGTGGATGAGGTAGTTGTTACAGATCAGACAGCCACAGAGGATACCAGTGCATCAACACAGAAATTTGTGGTAGAGGATGGAAGACAGACAAAAGCAGCAGAAAATGCACCTGTGAAAGAACAGAAGGTGGCTGCGCAGGATACACAGTCTTCTGAGGTAACGGAAGATATTCCGGAACAGGAAACTGTACAGAATAGGATGACATCCGAAAATGCGGCAGAGGATTCCACAGATCAGAACAATTCTTCTGATACACCCGGCAGGTTCCGGTTTACAAATGAGACAGCCCATACTGCAGACGGGGCGGTTATCACACCACAGAGTCAGGTGGTACAGGAATTTGCTAATGTTGAGACAGTAGAACCGTTACCGCAGAGTGTAAATACACAGGATGTGCTCAATCAGATCGTAGAGTCCGCAAGAGTGATCCTGACAGAAGATAAGACGAGCATGGAGTTACAGCTGAACCCGCAGAACCTCGGAAAGATCATTCTTAAGGTTACCGAGCAGGAAGGCGCAGTAACAGCAAAGATCATGACACAGAATGCAGTGGTAAAAGAGGCATTAGAAGCCCAGACCGTAGAACTCAGACAGAATTTAGAGCAGGCTGGTGTGAAAGTGGATGCTGTTGAAGTGACCGTTGCAAGCCATGAGTTTGAGAAAAACCTTGAGCAGAATGCAGAAGGTGAAAAACAGCAGGGCGAGCAGCAGGAAAAAGAAAAAGGCAGAACCCGCAGATTAAATCTGAATGATTTAAGTGAATTATCCGGCGTGATGTCGGAAGAAGAAACTCTGGCAGCCAAAATGATGGCAGAACAGGGAAACAGTGTAGATTACACTGCATAAGTTTTGAGAAAGGAGAGAGACAATGGCGTTAATTCAGCAGGTAAAAGATGGAAAATTTGTAGATGAGACTACCGGTACAGGCAGTACATCAACAAAATCGTCCGAGAAAGATAAAAAGACCAACGAGCTTGGTTATGACCAGTTCTTACAGATTTTATGCGCAGAGATGCAGTATCAGGATCCGTTGGAACCGACAAGTAATACCGAGTATATTGCACAGCTTGCGACCTTCTCACAGTTGGAGTCACAGCTTAGTGTGCAGAGTACGATCGAGGCTTCTTCGGCAAATGATCTGGTTGGCAAGTATGTCATCATGAAAGTGACTTCATCTACAACAGGAGAGACAAGCTATATCGCAGGAACCTGTGATTATGTACTTCACAAAAACGGAGAAACATTTCTTTCTGTCAATGATGGACTTTACAACCTGAAGGATCTGGATACTGTTGCAGATGCAGATTATATGGAAGCAGTGACACTTGCAGAGACAATTAAATCCGCAATTTCATTACTGCCATCCAAAAATTCAATCTCGCTTGCAAACAAGGATGATATTGAGAGCATCCGTAAGATGTATGATGGACTGAGCGATTACCAGAAGAAATTCGTTTCCAAAGATTCCTGGAAGAAGTTTGAAGAACTTGAGGCAAGATTAAAAGAACTGATCAAGGCAAACGGATCTGCAGATGGATCTGACAAAACAGACAAATCTGACAAAGCGGATGGAACAGACAAAACTGACAGTACAGGCAAGACGGACAGCACAGGCAAGACTGACAGTACAGACAAGACGGACAGTACAGACAAATCTGATAGTACAGGCAAAACAGACAGTACAGACAAATCGGAAGATGCTGGCAGGACAGACAAAACAGAAGAAACAGAAAGTGCAGGATCAGGAGATACAACAGATAACAGTTCAGACAGGACAGAGTAACAGGAGATGGGGTTATGAATAAAATTAATAACCAATTCACTTCGATTGAACAGATCACGGACCGTTATCTTGGTACTGGAAAAGGAAATTCCACAGTCAATGCATCGGGATTGTCCTTTGAGGAAATTTTAAAACAGAAACAGGATGTTTCTGAGAGCTTGGAACTGAAATTTTCCAAACATGCCTCCATGAGACTGGAGAACAGAAAGATCAATCTGTCAAAAGAACAGAGCGAACGGCTGGAGAGTGGAGTTCAAAAAGCAAGTGAAAAGGGAATTCGGGAGTCACTCGTAATCGTCGATTCTCTGGCATTCATTGTAAATGTCCCAAACAAAACAGTTGTGACAGCAATGGATCGCGCGGAATCCGATGACAACATTTATACCAATATTGATGGCGCAGTGATCATATAGCTGGACCTTAGGGGAGCAATCGGTTTCTGACTGACAGAAGAAACCAGACACCCTGCGCCAAAAGAACTTTAGGAGGTCATTTCATTATGTTGAGATCAATGTACTCTGCTGTGTCAGGTTTAAAGACACATCAGACAAGAATGGACGTGATCGGTAATAATATCGCCAACGTCAACACAGTAGCTTTTAAATCTTCTTCCGTAACATTCAGTGATATCTTATATCAGACCACTTCGAATGCATCCGGAGCAAATGCCACAACCGGTACCGGCGGTGTCAATGCAAAGCAGATCGGTCTCGGTACAACTGCGGCAGCAACCAAAGTCAGCATCACTTCTGCAGGTGCATCTGAGACAACCGGAAATCCGTTTGATATCCGTCTGACTGATAAAAACTCAACGAACTTCTTTATTGTAAACAATGGTTCTGAGAATGTATTTACCCGTTCCGGTTCTTTCTACGTAGACGGTTCCGGTAACTTGTGTATGTCTTCAACAGGTTATACAGTTATGGGATGGCAGGTTGACGAGACAACAGGTGAGATCCGCAAGGACACTGTTTCGGCACTCCGTATCATGCAGGAGAAGAACCTGACTTCTGCACCGGAGGCAACCACACAGGCAACCATTGCCGGTGTGCTGGATGAGAATGATACAGATGTTAAAAATGATGCCGGCAGGGTAATGAACTTAAACTTCTACGATAACCTTGGCTATCAGTATACTGCGAAGTTTGCAATCAAGTCTACTGGAACAGATGGAAAATATACAGTTGAACTGACATCTGTTTTGGATAGCAATAATCAGAATATCATCAAAAATCTTACAAAACAGGAGATTTCACAGATTTTCGGTAATTACCAAGCAGATGCAACACTTGGACAATATGGTCTTTCAAAGGATTATGAGTTTAAAAATAATAAGTATGTGCGCAAAGCAGATAACAAAGAATTTACAGTTGATACAACAGATAAGACTTTGTTTAAAGCAAATGATGGTTCCCAAGTAAGCATTACAGAAATCTTTTCTGGTATCACAACAACAATGGCTAACGATATTAAAAATCCAGCAAGTAAAACAAAAGTTGAATTTGATACTGCAACCGGACAGGCAACTGTAAAAGGTGAGAAGACTTCTTATGACCTGGTATTTGATACAAGCACAGGTAAGTTTGCTTCCATCGGTGGTGATACCCCATCTAAAATGCTGAATATGTCTGTACTTTCTTCTGGTTTGCTAAATAGGAACGGAAACTTCCAGAATATTACTGTAGACTTCTCCCAGTGCTTAAACTATGAGAATGGTGGTAAATCCACAATCGGTGCAGATGCCGGAGCAACTGACGGAAAAACCGGAAAAGGACGTAAGCTTGGTGCCATGACAGGTATTTCCATTGATACAAGCGGACGTATCTACGGTACATATGACAATGGTAACACAGAGCTGTTAGGACAGATCGCAGTTGCACAGTTCTCTAATGCATCCGGTCTTGAGAAAGTCGGAGAGAGCTGCTACCGCACAACCTTAAACTCCGGTGAATTTGATGGCATCGGTGTGGAGATTTCTGCAGACGGTTCTTCCATGACAACCGGCGAGCTGGAAATGTCGAACGTAGACCTTTCCTCAGAGTTTACGTCCATGATCACAACACAGCGTGGTTTCCAGGCAAACTCCCGTGTTATTACAACCTCCGATACATTATTAGAGGAACTTGTAAACTTAAAACGATAATATAAACTGAATGGGGGAATCTATAAAACGTTATAGATTCCTCCTTGAATAGAAATAGTATAAAAAAAGTAACGATTATTTAGTAAATATGTTCCATACTATAACAAGATATGGTATACTAAACATTGTTTCATTGTTTTCATTGTCTGTTAACAATAAGGAAAGGATGAACACTATGATCGAAGTGACAAGATTAAATGGTACACAGATTTTGGTGAATGCGGATCTGATCGAACTTGTCGAAGAAACACCGGATACCGTGATCACTTTCACGACAGGACGCAAAATAATTGTAAAAGAAAGTAGACAACAGATAAAAAGTTTAGTAAAATCATATAAGCGGGAAATTATGGAAACTGGATTTAAAGCAGAAAATGAGAATTAAATTTTAAATATATTAACAAGGATGGCAGGTGGAAGATATGGATATCGCATCTTTAGCCGGTATAATACTCGGCGCAGTAATGTTTGTATTCGGTGTTTTCAGTAATGGTGGATTTGAAGCTTTGAAAAACATGGTTGATTCGGCGTCTATCATCATAACAGTCGGAGGTTCTATCTCCGGTGTACTGGCAGCACACAAGTTACCGGATTTCATTAATGGACTGAAGGGTATTACACTTACCTTCAAGGAAAAGGCAGAAGATCCGGCAGAGACGATCAAAAAGATCATTGATCTCTCTAATGTGGCAAGAAAAGAAGGATTGCTTGCATTAGAGGAAGCAGCCAATGATATTGAAGACGATTTTATGAAAAAGGGCGTAATGCTTGTTGTGGATGGTACGGATCCGGAACTGGTGCGTGGCATCATGGAGACAAGCCTGTCCTGTATGGAAGAAAGACATAAGAAAGTAATCGCATTCTGGGAGAAATGGGCAGAATTAGGTCCTGCATGGGGTATGATTGGTACTCTGATCGGTCTTGTTAACATGCTTAGGAATCTGGAAGATGCATCAACTATCGGACCGGCTATGGCGGTTGCCCTGCTCACTACATTATATGGTTCATTGATCGCCAACTGGCTTTGTAACCCAACTGCGTCAAAGCTTAAGGTGAATAATGAGAGAGAAGTTGCAGTAAAAGAAATGATCGTGGAAGGATTGCTTTCCATTCAGGCAGGTGAAAATCCGCGTGTCATTGAAGAAAAGCTGAAATCATTCCTGACACCACAGGCATCAGGAAGTCTCGGAGAAGGTGATGAAGCCGGAGGTGAAGCATAGTGGCAAGAAAGAAGACAGAAGAAGCACCGGCAGGCGCTCCGGCATGGATGGCGACGTTTAGTGATCTTATGAATTTACTTCTCTGCTTTTTCGTGTTACTGTTTTCAATGTCAACAGTGGATGCTGAGAAGTTTGAGATGGTGATCGCATCTTTACAGAGCAGTTTTAGTATTCTGCCAAGTGGTGGAGCGTCTATCGGAGATGGCGAGATGGTTTCTTCCGGTGTGAGCCAGCTGCAGATGTATGACATTTATTATAATCAGATGGCAAATACACAGACAACAGAGGATACGTCAGAAAGCTCAGATGTTGCAGAAGAGTACAAAGAGGAAGCGCTTGCCGAGTCGGAGCAGATGGCAGAGCAGGTGCAGGATCTTGTAGCACAATATGGCATACAGGATCAGGTGGAAATTGATTTTAATGCGGAATATGTACTGTTGAATTTAAATGGTGCAGTGCTGTTTGATTCCGGAAAATCTGAGATCAAGTCAGAAGCCTATCCTTTGATGGATAAGATTGGAAAGATTCTTCAGAGTTATCAGCAGAACATGATAGAGATAGAGGGACATACGGATAATGTTCCGTTCACGCATTCTTCAAAATATGAGAACAATGATGTGCTTTCGATGTATCGTGCTTTGTATGTCGCGGATTACATGCGTGATATCACGACGATAGAACCTTCGCATATCAAGTCATCCGGACGAGGGGAATATGTACCGATCGCGGACAACTCCACACCGGAGGGAAGGGCGCGCAACAGACGTGTTGAGATAAAGATATATAATTCATATTATTCCGAAATAAACTAATTAGCAGAAGAAAGGCACAAACAATGAAAAAGAATCTGATGACAGTAATTATCCTTGCATTAGTTCTGGTGAATCTCGTTTTGACTGCAATTCTTGCGTTTACGATCATTCCTCAGACGAGAAAATCAAATCAGCTGATTGATAAGATCGCATCAGCAATTGATCTGGAGCTGGAAGATGGAAGCAGCAAAGATACCGCAGCAGTTCCGGTGGAAGATATTGAAGTTTATGATATTGAAGCCAGCTTTACCGTCAACTTAAGTCCAAGCGGTGATGGAAAAGACCATGTGGCTGTATTTTCTATCGGTTTGTCACTGAATACAAAGAGTGACGGATACAAGAGCATAGGTACGGAAGGATTGAAAGCGAAGGAAACATTGATCAAAAATGATATCAATACCATTGTTTCCGGATATACAATGGAACAGTTCCGGGAGGACGAGCAGAGCGTTAAAGATGCTATTCTCGAAGATCTGCAGGAGATGTTCGGTTCTGACTTTATCGTTGGGGTAAGTTTCTCCAGTGTAAATACGCAGTAAATTAGAATGCTAGGTGGTGAAAGAGAATGGGTGAAGTCTTATCTCAAAATGAGATAGATAGTCTTCTGCAGGCATTGAGCAGTGGTGAACTTGATGCTGAGGACATGAAAGTAAAAGACGAAAAACAAGTAAAAAATTATGATTTTACCCGTCCAGCAAAGTTCTCAAAAGAGCATTTGCGTACGTTGGAAATCATTTTTGAACATTATGGAAGACTTCTTTCGACGAACTTACCTGTTTATTTGAGAAAAACAGTACAGGTGGAAGTGATGAATTCAGAGGCGGTTACCTATTCTGAATTCACGAATGCACTGTCAAATCCGGTTTTACTCGGATTGGTGAATGTATCGCCTTTGAGTGGCAGTATTATTATAGAACTTGCAGACAATCTGGGATATGCAATTGTTGACCGAATGCTCGGTGGATTGGGAACACCGTTAGATAAGCCAAGAGATTTCTCCGAGATTGAACTTTTGATTCTGGAGAGAATCTATAATGTATGCGTCAGTCTTTTGCCGGAGCCATGGTCGAGCGTCTGCGAGATTTCTCCGAGATTGGAACGAATTGAGACAAACTCCCAGTTCGCACAGATTATATCACCGACAGAGATGATCGCGCTTGTGACATTACATATTAAGATTGGTGATGTGGAAGGACTTATGAATATCTGTCTTCCGTATCTGACATTGGAAAGTGTCATGGACAAGCTGAATACGAAGTTCTGGTATTCCAATCTTCAGGAACATGACGATAAGCAGTATACAGATGCAATCGAAGCTTTGATCTCAAAAGCGAAGATTCCTGTAAAAGCGGTTTTGGGAAACAGTACTATTTCCGTGGACGATTTTGTAAATCTTCAGGTTGGAGATATTATCCGGCTGGATTCGGGTGTGAATCAGGATCTGAATATTTTTGTCGGTAATATAAAAAAATTTACTGCTCTGCCGGGAGCTGTCGGCGATAATTATGCAGTAAGAGTTACATCAGTGGTAAGAGAGGAGCAGTAGTAATGGATGGTGTTTTGTCACAGGAAGAAATCAGTGCTTTGCTGAATAACCCGGATGATGCAAATCAAAATGATTTGCTGACAGATGCTGAGAAAGACGCGATTGGCGAAATTGGCAACATCAGCATGGGAACAGCGGCAACAACATTGTTTTCCCTTGTAAATCGTAAAGTAGATATTTCAACGCCGGTTGTATCTTTTGCAACATGGAGTGACATCTGTGATGCATATGAAAAACCGTGTGTATTTATCCGAATTGCATATACAGTTGGTTTGGATGGAAGTAATATTCTTGTTTTAAAAGAACATGATGTAAAAGTCATTACAGACCTGATGATGGGTGGTGATGGTACTAATACAGATGGAGAACTTGGAGAGTTACATTTAAGTGCAATCAGCGAAGCGATGAATCAGATGATGGGTTCCGCAGCGACCTCTCTTTCCTCTATGCTGAATAAGACCATCGATATCAGTCCGCCAGTTGCAGATCTTGTGGATCTTCATGATAATATTGATGAGGGATCGATCGCAGATTTTTTATCCGGTTCGTTTGTTAAGATTTCATTTAAGATGGAGATTGGAGATCTGGTAGACAGTGAGATCATGCAGTTGTATCCGGTTTCTTTTGCGAAGGAGATGTGCGCAAGCATTACAAAGAATATGGAAGCGGATACCAATTCCACATCGAACGAGGCAGAAAAAGCAGTGAGTGCACAGCCAGCTGCACCACAGCCTCAGATGGAACAGCCGATGGGAGGTCAGCAGGTTATGGGGCAGCCGATGATGGGACAGCCGATGATGGGACAGCCAATGATGGCACCGAATATGAATCAAATGTATGCACAGCCGGTAAATGTACAGCCGGCACAGTTTCAGGCTTTTAATCCAAGTATTGCACAGGTTGCAGGAGCAGAGAACATCGGATTGATCATGGATGTTCCACTTGAAGTGACAGTAGAACTTGGAAGAACAACAAAGTCGATCCATGAGATTTTGGATTTCGCACCTGGTACGATTATCGAGTTGAATCGAATTGCCGGTGAACCAATAGATATTCTGGTAAACGGAAAATACGTTGCCAAGGGTGAAGTCGTAGTAATTGAAGAAAGTTTTGG
>ERZ1034847.597-NODE-597-length-14451-cov-15.382120_pt1 | contig 14451 bp, 13 predicted proteins | sample MGYA00520633_ERZ1034847 | MGnify/ENA primary metagenome ERZ1034847 (study PRJEB33766, sample SAMN09781732) | gut metagenome | biome: gut microbiome | host: Homo sapiens | place: Madagascar | study: EMG produced TPA metagenomics assembly of the PRJNA485056 data... | reverse complement strand
TGGGAGAAAGGAGAATAATCCATTACCCTCAAAAGAGGATAATTGGATTATACGTAAAAGCTATGAGAGCACCAAGAGTACCAGTCGAAGAACAATACCGCTTGATCATGGAATGCCGCAAAAGCGGACTGTCTGATCATCAGTGGTGTTTAAACAATGACATTAATCCAGGCACCTTTTACAACTGGGTTAAGCGTCTCCGCAAGAATGGCTGCGGAGATATTCCTGAGAAAAATCAGCTGTCACCTATGAACAGTCTCATCAGGAAGTTGTAAAAATTGACATGAATTTCATTTCTGTTCCCACTGACATGAATAAAAATACTGATACAGCCACAATGGAGTTAATGATTGGAAACATGAATCTGCGCATTCCAAACAAAACGGATCCATTGCTTCTTGCCAAAACAATTCAGAAACTCGCGGAGCTTTCATGCTAGGCGATATCACAGCTGCCGGCGAGCTTTATATTGTGACTGGGTAAAGGCACTTCTATGGGAAAATGATGGCTTTGTACTCTTGTATAAACGCATGGAAGTAAAAGGCAAGTTCCGCTGGCCACGTTCAAGCCGGGAAGTGCGTCAACTTACATGGCAGCAATTCGATTGGCTTATGTCAGGCTTGAAATCGAACAGCCCAAAACATTTAAAACGCCGTGAAGCCTTGAAAATACTGGCATTTCTGCTTCTTTTTTAATGCTCTTTGTGGTATAATAAAAGTATCGAAAAAGGAACAGAAAATCACATGGCAGTAAGTGAAAAGGACTCAAAACTTCTTGAGCAGAAGGATATTATCAGCCAACTGAATACAACCATTGTAGCCCAGACGGAACTGATCCAGTCATTAAAGAAGGATCACGAAGCTGATCGTGAGCAGATACAGAATCTTCTGGCACAGGTTGATTATCTTACAAAGAAACTGTTCGGCACATCAAGTGAAAAGATTAAAGATGTGGAAGGCCAGTTAAATCTGTTTGATGAAGCTGAGCAGGAAGCTGATGTTGATCTTAAGGCACCTGCTATTAAGGTTCCTGAGCATACACGTAAGAAAAAACGTACTCTTGAGGAACTTTTTAAAGGAGTTCCATCTCGTGATGAGATTATTTCACTTCCTGAAAATGGGAGAGTCTGTGATGAGTGTGGTGCTGCCCTTGAACCTATAGGCAAAGAGTTTGTACGGCATGAATTCTGTTTTTACCCCTGCAAAAGGTGAAGTTGTAAACATTTACCGTGAGACATACAAATGTCCTGCATGCTCTACAGCAGATGCAATTGAAGAAAATATAAAGTTTGTAAGCGTTAATTAAAATCTAGCGTTGGAATATTGAGCGTTTACGAACAGACAACAGTATGACCAAGTAACGAAAGAGTTGAAGGGGATGTTGGATAAGCAGAAAGCCCTGCAGAGCGAAGAGCTTATGAAAGCAATCGCTGAAAGTTCACAATAATAAAATCAATATGAAATTGTTAATCTGAAGAACATAGGTATAGAATGGAACATTAGTACTTAAAAACGGAGACATATTTTATTTACAAAATTAAGAATCAGTGATAGACTAGTAATAGCTGTCGGAAAACGAAAAATGGGAATTTAAGAATTGAAACGAAAAAAACGAATTGAGCGTATAGAAAATAATTTGAATGAAATAAGTATCCATGATAGTAACATAGCGTCTGCAATGATTAAGTACGATAAATATATAGAAGCAGAACGAAATTATAAATTGGCATTACATGCAGATAATGTTGCTTTATATAAGGATAAAAAGATAAGAAAAAAGTTGATAAAAAAGGGAAGCGAGTATTGTTATCCACAAGAGGCATTGGAAATGGTTAAGGAAATTTCTAACAGAGAACATTTTGACGCTTCATCAATCTCAGAAGGAGAAATTCTAAAACTACAACAGCTTGAGTTATTTATTGAGAATAGAGAACACATAAATGATGGATATGTTGAAAAAAACATAGTTAATAAACTTTTGCTTGATGGTGGGATTGGAGGTGGAGAAAATGTTACTTAGTGTGGTGTCAGTTGAGGGGATTTCTAATAAGAAGCTAAAGCATAAGACTCTTGATTATTTTTATAATTCAGATAAAAAACCCTCAAGGTTACCATATTCGATATTGTTAAGAGATATAGGTATGAATGTATTATTTTTAAAAAATGGAATGATATTTGATTCTTATAAGGATGTACCAGTTCAAAAGGAATTTGTAATGGATTGCGTAAGCGAAATTTTTGGAAAAACAATATTAGCTTATCAATGTACTGAAAATTGTGATTGGTTGGAAGATATCAATAACATAAAGCTTCAAAGAATATAATATACGGATAGAGATAAGGATAGATATGAATAATATAATAAACAGAATGACAAACTTCTTAAAAGCACAAAACATAAAGTATTTGATAAATGATGATGAGACGAAAATTACTTTAGCATATATATATAGGAAAAAGCAAGAAGATGCTAGGGTTATTCTTTTTATTCAAAAGAGTGTAGATTGTGATGAAGTTGAAATGGGATTTGTTGAAAAAATTTCAGGTAGTATCAAATTAGAGGATGCTTTGGAAAAATTATTGGTTTTAAATAATCGTCTTAAGGTGGGTAAAATAGGTCTGGCTGATGAGGAAGATAAAAATCTTGTTTTTTCAATACATTTTCCAATAGATGACAGTTTATCTGCAAAACTATATCAAGATAAGTTGGAGATATGTTTGGGAGTGCATTCTATGTTATTGGACGACAAGATTATTGATAACAGTTCTGCATTATAATAGGAATAATAGATATGAAGGAAAAGGGATATATAACAGATGCTGTATTTAGCATTATTTTAATTGTGATTTTAGTCATGAGAATTATACTCTCTGATGGGGAATTCTCAGCCTATATAATTACTGTAATCAATTTGATAGGAGCGCAACTTGCCATCTTATCAACTATATATGAAGTTATAAAGGTAATGCATAGAGAAGATTATCGAAATATTATGATTATAGTTTGGATTGTTTTAGTAATAATGTCTATAGGCTATAGTACATTTTGCATTGTAGAACAGATTAATTTTCCTGCTAAAGCAAATGATTGTATAACTATCGTTGCGTTATTGTTTTCTATACCGAATGATTTATATATCGAATTGGTTAGAAAAGGTGTTAATCAAGATTAAAATGATAGATGTCATTATAAATCGGCAGACCTAGTGTACTGGCACATTGATTTTTAGCATTACAATAACTTACTATTCGGAAGCTGTTGTAAACCTAGGATACAATGAACTCAACTTCACTCTTGCATCGGCAGTTCGGAACTGCCGCAGAAATGACCAAAAAGGTAAACGCGGTGCTTCATTGCAATGACTGGACATGACAGGCTTATTCATATTCGGTTTATGACTATGCAAGCAAAATACTAGCTGAGCCAGAAAGCAGCGAATACAAGTCATCAGCACCACTGATAAAAGCAATGCTGAACTATGGCGGATATGCTCAGACTTATTTTAATAAAAAAACAGATGCTCTTGCCAATAAGGGATTGTATAATAAGACCAATGATCCTGTATTAACAACTAATACTACAGTTTCAAAAGACTATAATTATGCAGTATTCAACAACAATATGGGCTTTTCATTCCTAGGAGGCAGTCTTGTTCTGAATTCCGGTACAGATTTGAAGCTGTATTATAGCATGGATGACAAAAATATGGCGAATAACATAAATGTGAGTGTAAATGGACAAAATGTTGCACCAGAGTATGATGGAAATATCATGTGTGTAAGAGTCCCGGATATTAGCATTTCATCGCTTGGTGATACATATAACGTTAAAATCAGCGTGAATGGAAAAGAGGTAAATCAGAAGTATAGTGCAATGACATATATGTATAAGGCACTAAATGAACAAAACTCTAATACAAAGCTGAATAACGTAGTAAAGGCGTTATATCTTTACAATGAAGCAGCAAAGCAGTATTCGATGGGAAATTGAATAATAACACTAGGAGATAGAGGACAGAGATGTCCTCTATCTTAATTTGGGTAATCAAACTTTTTGAGGGTTTGCCAAAGTTTATGAGGGTCAGTCGTGAGGGGCTGGCCCTTTTAGAATGCCAGTTTTTGAGGGCTTGGTTTGAGGGTTTGGTTTGAGGGGCTTTCGTGAGGGGAATTTATGAGGGTCTGATGTTATACCAGACCCCCTTTTTGTAGTTATTCTATTTCGTATTCTTCAGGGTATGGGATTTCATGATCTGAAAGTATCTTTTTTAATTCTTGGATATATTTGTATTTACGCTCGATTTCAATCCAGTTTCCGTGACATAAAGTGTGACATTCAGATAATTCCTCACGAGTAATCTCATAATCAGTCCAAAGTATACATTTATGATTTTTGCTAAAAGCACAATAGTTTTCCATGTGATTCTCCTTAAAATTATTCGTCTTCAAAATAAGTTACAGGGTTATAGTCAGTTACTCCATTAAGAATTGGGGCTGTTCTGGCTGCATAAAGAAATCTGTTCCTGAAATGCTCAAAGTTGCGGAAACCTCGACCAAGCCTTTTTAAATCTTTAACTTTGCGATTTATTGATTCTATGGAACCGTTTGATAAACGGGAATTATAAATTTTACCACTACCCATCTTTTCAACCATCACAAAAGAATTAACTATGGGATCCTGATATCTTTCTAAAAGATCTGCAAAGTCACGGAACATAGAATGTTCAGAGTTGGCGTAGAATGCGATTAATTCAATTAATTCCTCTCTTGCAGCCGTAGGGTTTCCGGCATTTCTGGAATTAAATCGCACATACATTTCTTTTAATTCACGATAATCCTTAAGTTTATTGTCGATATGGAAAATGGCATCTTCATAATCGTAAGTGTTCATTAGGACATGAAAATGTTGATCTACGCGTGGTTCAGAATGATAGTGGATATTATCCTGGTTAGCCAAAATTAACCAGCGATATTTTTTTAACAGATATACTTCATCTGAGATGGGGAGTGAAATGGGGCGGCCTTCTTCTAAAGATAACTGTTCCTGTCGTTCACGATCTCGTTGGCGATAATACTTTAGAAGCTGCCGGATGTGGTTATCAATCATTCTTATGATCCATTGAATTACATGAAATGAATCCACAACCGGAACAGCATTGGGAAAATATTTATCAACGTAATCTATGTATTGGTTGTACATATCGGAAATAAGATATTTAACACCATTACGTTCTTCGGGTGGAATAGAGGTAAAGTAAGGTTCAGTTACACTAACTCGTCGACTGCGTAACAAATCAATTGGGTCACCGGTATGAAAATCCTGAATGACTAGTGCATACTTGCAGTTATCATCCATATCCAGGTATACCTCATCAATGGAGATGGCATCAGTAAGCGGTAATCTATCAAGCTTTACATAGCGATTGAATACCTCGTGGGCATATGTATCAGATACATTAAAACGTTTAGCGATTGATGCAGAGGTTTCTAATAGATTTCGATAAGCATTAACTATTAGCATATCCGTAGCATTGGTAGTTCTGCGTTGCCTGTTGACAAACTTGAATGATTCGCTTGTGTCATACCTGCATTCCGGGTTGGAACAACGCCATCGACGTTGTTTGAGAATTAGGATAAGAGAGTAATTATCCTGAAGAATAGGATGTTTAATTTTCCTGCTTTTAACACCACGTGAATGCATTCTGTATCCACAAATGGGGCAGAAATGCGCAATAGGTGGCGTTTCAAGAAAAAGTGTTTTTGTTTGACCATGAATTTGAATATCTTTAATAATTATTTCAGAGTCTTCAAGGTCTAGTAAATCTGTGATACTATTCATGTATCCTCCTTTCTGTTTGAGATTTCCGCAAAAATATCATACGAAAAGAAGGGTAAAAAAGAAACAGGATTAATCATTGTAATAATGACTAACCCTGTTTTTTATTTAATCAATCATAAGTCAAACCCTCAAACCAAACCCTCAAGTTACACCCTCACAAAGACTGCCCCTCAAAAAGTTTGATTACCCAATGATTGAGCTGGAAGCACTAAATTGGAGCTTCCAGCTCTTGTTTTATATATACGACATGATTTCGGGCATGTCAAGAGCAGACGTCAAAAACGTAAACGTCAAACCACCCGCCTTGGATAACTAGCATTTTTGTGAGATACTCTAAAAAACACGAAAAAACTAATAGTTTTTTAGAGGAGGTAAACTATCATGGATTCACTCACCCATAATGTAAGGCGTGCTAACTGGTTAAATATTATAAATCAATGTCAGGAACGACCTGCAAACGTAACCGTCCGACAATGGTTGAAAGACAACGATATCAACGAGAAATCTTATTATTACTGGCTGCGCAAGTTTCGTAAGGAATCATACGACCAGATGCAGATTCCTGCGGTTACTGAAAACCCTACAGAAATTTCTTTTTTTGAGCTCGCTGCTCCGGCATCGGAGAAAGTTGCTTCAATACATGAGTCAATGAATTCAACCACGACTGCGATTATCCGACATGGAGCTGTCACTTTGGAAATATCGAACGATATTTCAGAGGATGTGCTAAGCCTGCTCCTAAAGGAGGTAATCCATGCTTGAGAACGTTGCTAAAATCACTTGTGTCGTACTTGCATGTGGGACGGTAGATCTGCGCAAAGGCATTGATGGTCTCTCGATGATCATTGGCGATAAGTATAAGCAAAATCCGTTTGAAATTTCCTTGCTTTTATTGAAAGTATACAGCCTTACATCAATAGGCATAATGACGAAGAACCAGCACATAAGAATTCGCTAATCCTACACATTTCTGCTATAATAAAAGAAGTTTGAAGGAGCGAATCAATGGCACAGAAACATACTTTGGAAAAGATCTGCTTCGCAACAGCATTGTGACACCATCATTACTGGCATCTATACTGAATGTAAAATATGTGAATTCATCAGCATTACACCGGATTGAACAGGAATTCCAACGTAATGGTGTGAATATATCCCGACAGACAATGTCTAACTGGATTGTTAAATGCTCCCAAATGTATTTCACTCCCTTTGTTAAACGGATGAAACAGAAACTGCTGTCACTACATGTCACGCAGTCTGATGAAACACCAACGCAGGTGATAGCAGACAGCGACCACCCTAACAGCAAGTGTTATATGTGGGTGCACCGTTCCGGAGAGTTTTATACCAGGCGTCCAATCGTGATATATGAATACCAGAAGGGTCGCGATCATCAAAAGCCTCTGGATTTTTACAAAGATTATAAAGGAATCCTTGTAACGGATAGTTTGCAGCAATACCATTTGGTTGACAAAAAGCTTGCAGACGTAACAAACGCAAAATGTTGGGCGCATGCAAGGCGTGATTTTGCGGATGCGGTTAAGGCTGCAGATAAAAAAGATCCATCGTCTGTAAGACAATCGGTTGCATACCAGGCTTTGCAGAAGATCGCCGAGTTTTATAATGCTGATACCGGGTTAAAAGAACTCTCATCAAAGGAACGTCTTCAAAAACGGCAGGAACTGATCAAGCCGATGGTTGAAGAATTTTTTGCGTGGGTAAAACAGCAGGCGAGTGACTGTACAGTACCTCCAAAATCCAAAACAGGTCATGGACTTAATTTTGTAATTAATCAGGAAAAATACCTAAGAGTATTTCTCGAAGATGGTGATGTTCCAATTGATAATTCCGCCTCAGAGAGAACTATACGTACCTTTTGCCTTGGCAAGAAAAACTGGATGTTCCACAATACTGCAAAAGGAGCCTCTGCCAGCGCAATGGTATATAGTATTTCTGAAACCGCAAAGCTGAATAATCTGCGACCGTATTATTACTTTAAATATATCCTTACAGAGTTGCCTAAACTCTGTGATAAAAGAGGAAATATAGATCCTACAAAATTGGATTATCTCATGCCATGGTCAGATAGCCTTCCGGATGAATGCCGGAAGCCGCGTCGCTCATAATAGGCGGCGTTGATTTTAACGACTTGCGTATGATTTGACGTTTACTATATAAGTAGTATAGAAAATGAACGACCGGTAAAGTCATATGATTGGAAAGGTACATCGGGTGACAGTGACAAAATAAGCCTGAGTACTAACAAAACGGATCAGACAAAGTGTACTGTTAATATTTCAAAGGATACAAAGCCACAGTTTTTTGAAATTACTTTTTCATTCAATTACATTGATTTGAATGGTATTGAACAAATAGGAATAGCAAAATATCCCTTTAAAGTGGAAAATCGCTATATGTTTATAGAGTGCAGCACTCCGGAAAAAATGGAGTTAGGAGACACATATGTAGTGAATCCGGAACTGGTAGATTATCGTGATGGTGAAAGAACAGTATTGAAATATGAACAGGTAGAGGCAGAAGCGGCCGATCCATCAATATTTGATGTGAAGACCAATACGGATGGTACGGTTTCTATATATAAAAAGAAGGATGAAGCCGGATATATACATATAAAAATGAAATATAAAGGTGATTGGGCATCAAAATCAATTTATATTAATTCATTTAGTAATGCTTTATGCTTTGTAGATACTCAGACACGTTTTGATGGCATTAGTAGTAAGCGATTATGTCTTGATACATCAAGGATGGAGTCAAAATATGATTCTATTAGACTATTCACGAATATAGATGGAAATCGTAAATTGATTGATAGCGATAATTATACAAGTAGAGTTGTTAATGGAGCTATTTATTTCGACATTTCAGCAGCTTATATAAAATCTATGTCTGAAATAAATAATTTACCGATTGTGGCTGTGGCATTCAATGGAAATAGGGAAATTGTGCAGTCAGACGAATATAAGTTAAATACAGCAATAAGTGGCACTGATTTCGTTGACTTAGTTATACAGAAACGTGTATCGTTGGGTATTACTAATATCGTTAATAGATTAAATGGAGTAAGTGATAATGATGGATTTCTGCCATATTATATGAATACAGTTTGCGAAATCAATTCTATAGTATCGCAAAACAGTAATATAATAAAAGTAGAAGAACAAGATGATTGCTGGACATATATAGGCATTTCAGAGGGAACCACACAAATTACAGTAAACTATACTGAGTATTATGAAGGGAAAATGACAAATAAGTCGTTTTCAAAAAATGTTACAGTAAACAGATATGATTATCATATTTCCGCAATGTCTACGGAAAGCGGAAAACTTTTTGCTGGTGGCACTTATTATTATGATTTAAAGACATATAGGTTTGATCGTTTAAATGGAACAAATGTAGAAGAACCTGGTGTATCATACAATTATAAAGTATTGGTTCCGGATACAAAAATTGATATTAAAGCACAGGTTATTGATGGAAACAAGCTTAAGGTTGTTGTTGGAAAGGATTCACCTAGTGGAAATTTTACTATAAACTTGGAAGCGAGAAAATCAAATGATAATATTGTGTCAAGCTTTAGTATGTGGTTAAATATATCAAAAGAAAATAGTTATGAGGCTACATTTGAATATCTGGATGAAGAAGATGATAGATGCACTGTTATTCCGAAGCTGCTTTGCTATACAAAGCAGTATCCTGACGGAATGGATGTATCTTCTGAATATGACATGACAATTGATTTCGAAGAAGGAGAGGATATAGTTTCATGTACTAAAAATGCGGATGGGTCGTATACTTTGATTCAGAATGAAAATTCTGAAGAAGGAGTGGTATTTATATGGAAAGAAAAGAATGCGTCAAAAGATGATAAACCTATGGCGAAGGGGTATATCTGGTTTTATGAGGAAGAACCTGATGAACCCGTACAACCTGAAAATCCTGAAATAACTAAAGCAGTCAGTTTATCAATTTTGGATTCAGAAAAATTAGATTTGAAGCTTTTCTTTAATTTTAAAAATGTAAGCTGTGATTATATACGATACACTTTGAACGGGAAAGAATCTCAGACAAGGTATACAAAAATAGGCTTTACATCAGACAATAATGGGTGGTCAAGGCAGGCTGTGATTGGCATTAATTCAGGTGAGATAACTCGTAGTATTAAGGTTGAACTCGTAAAGTATGATGGTACCGTGATAAATGAGTTTATAGTATCGGCTGAATCATACATAAAGGAAATACTTACAAGTAATAATGCAGAGTACAATAAATATAAGCCTATGTTAAAAGCTTTACTGAATTATGGTGCAGCTTCGCAGTTATATTTTGGTTATTGTACAGATGAGCTGGCCAATAGGAGTCTTTCAGAAAGTGATAAAAAAGTCGATAATGTGCCGAGTTCTGTTATTTATCGATATAATTTGATAAAGAAAATGAATATACCGGGATTGACTTATTGTGGTGCAAGTTTGGCTGTTGGAGATAATATTACTGTGAGACAATATTTCAAATTGGATCCGGATAGAGATATATCAAATTATATGTTTTGGATTTGCATTGAAAGTAAGAAAGATGAAGACGGTGAAACATATTATACAGTGAACCCTGTACCTAAAGATGGAATGTACTATGTAGAAATGACAGGCCCGTTAAAATCGTTTTTTAGAAATATGGAGCTCATGGTTAGTTCTGGATATGCATATGGACATTTATATTATAGTCCGTTAAATTATATTTCAAAAGTTTACAATACAGATTCAGTTGATCCAAAATTAAAGAGCTTTGTTGATGCTATGTATTGGTTTCAATATCAAAAACAGCAATTAAATCAATAGTAGTATATCTTTTTTTCATTAAAAGTAGTAAAATATATTAGTGCTATAGGACTAAGAAGATTAGTTTAATATTTTAAGTTAGGAGATTTAACATATGAAGAAAAAGGTAGTGGCTGCTTTACTGGCAGCACAAATGGTTGTTACATTGTGTCCTACATCCTCTGTATTTGCGACAACATTTGTTGATACTGCAGCTGTACAGGAAGTGGAAACAGTCGATGATTCGCAGGAGCTTTATGGAGCAGAAACACCTACTCCGGAGTCTGATTTTACATGGGATGGAAATAAAATCACAAAGTATAACGGAGCAAGTGCCAATGTTGTGCTTCCTTCAAGAACCACAGCGATAGGGGACTCGGCGTTCAAAAATTGCACCGGCTTAAAGTCAGTGACTATTCCGGACAAGGTCACATCCATTGGAAGATATGCTTTTCAGGGATGTACAGGCATTACAAGTATAGTTATACCATCACGAGTTGATACTATAGGATACGGTGCGTTTATAGATTGTACGGAATTGAGCAGCTTCGAAATAAAGAGCAGCGTGTTACAGTATACAGGTCAGTATGGTGATGGAAATATATTTACGGGATGTAAAAATCTCAAAACTGTAAAGCTGACTGGAAAAATGAAATATATTCCTGATACCATGTTTGATGGTGCAGACTATCTAGAGTCTATAGTGATTCCGGATTCAGTGACGTCAATAAAAGATAAAGCATTCAGGGACTGCAAGTCTTTGAAGCAGGTCAGCATACCAAAATCTGTTACTTCAATTGGCGAATATGCGTTCAAAGATTGTACAGCATTACAGTCGATTTCGTTGCCTGAGAATTTGACAACATTAGGAAATTGGGTTTTTTCAGGCTGTACAGCTTTGAACAATCTGGTCATTCCATCAAGAGTGAAGAGTATAGGCTGCTATGCATTTAGTGGCTGTACATCTCTTTCAAATCTTGAAATAAAGAGTGGAGTATTAGAAAATACCGACTATTATGGTACAGCGGATTTGTTTAGTGGCTGTATTAAATTGAAAACAGTATCGCTTACAGGACCACTGAAATCTATTCCGGATAGCATGTTTGAAGGTGCTGAATATCTTGAAACACTTAAAATTCCAAGCACAGTAACCACTATATCGAATGAAGCATTTAGTGGTTGTTCATCATTGCAGCAGATTATAATTCCGGAAGCAGTGACATCAATAGGCAGAGAAGCATTTGAAAATTGTACATCTTTAGAGACTTTGGTTATTCCTTCAAAGGTAGAAAGTATTGGCTATTATGCATTTGGTCATTGTGATAATCTTAGAGATGTGGAGATTAAGAGTGATAACCTGAAAAAAATAGGTGATGGTGTTTCTAGTAGCTTATTTAAGGACTGCATAAGTCTGGAAAAAGTACGGATAACAGGTAAACTAGAGAAAATACCTGTCAGTATGTTTGCGGATTCGCAATATATTCAGAGTGTTGAGCTTCCAAGTACTATAAAAGAGATATCAAGCAGTGCATTCGAGAATTGTTCGTCATTGAATCAGATTACCATACCGGAGAATGTGACGGCTATAGGAAGAGATGCATTTAATGGATGTAAAAGCCTTGAAGAAGTAACTATTCCGGTCAATGTGGAAACACTGGGAAATGGAGCTTTTGCGAATTGTACTCTGTTAGAGAATGTAACAGTACAGAATCCTGATATGAATTTCCATTTGAACTCTTATGACTCTGATTATAATCATTTTGGAAATGATGACTTTGTAAATATAATAGGTTATGGAGATTCTACAGCGAAGACTTTTGCCGATGAAAATGGTATTAGTTTTACAGAAAGCGAGAATGCAGAGGTGAAGTTTGATGGTGCTTCTGTCACATTAGCAGATACTATCGGGCTCAATTTCTACGTGAAGATGACTGCAACTGACGTAAAGAACAGCAAAGCTTATATGAAATTCCAACTGGCTGATGGAACAGTCAAGAAAGTAAGCATAACTGACACAAAACAGTATTCAGAAGATAAAAACACAAGAGTATTTACCTGCACTATGCCGGCTGCAGAGATGTCTGATATCATCAAGGCACAGCTAATCATTCCGGAGGCAGATGGTACAGAAAAAGCAAGTGATACAATTACATATTCAGTAAAGAAGTACTGTCAGCATATTTTAAATAATTCTGATTCGTATGATGCAAATACTATAGCAGTCATTAAGAAGATATTGAATTATGGTTCATACAGCCAGCAGTATTTCAGCTACAACATGACAAATCTCGCAAATGATATGCTTGAGGATACTGAGAAAACTCTTACGAAGCAGGCTGATCTTATGAAAGCAAGCTCAACATTTCATGCGAATAATGTTAATGGTATCAAATATTTCGGTAAATCTCTGATACTTAGATCAAAAACAGACATGAGAATTTATTTTGAGCTTACAGACAGCACTAAGAAAATTTCTGATTATACATTCAAATGTGACGGAAAGGTATTAAAACCAGTTCAGAACGGCAGCAAATATTACGTGGATATTGCAGATATAACACCGGCAGAGTATGGCAAGGTATTTACAGTTACAGTATCAGGCAAGAACTTCGTTTCATCCAGTGTGTATGATTATTGCAGAAGTGCAGTAAGCTCAAGCACTACGGATGGTAAATTAAAGAATTTGAGCGTTTCTATGTACGAGCTTGGAACAACGGTTAAATAATATGGTTAATTGATTGTTCGGATGCTTTATATTGGTTTTATATCAGAAATAGCAGTTGTAAATAAGTGAAAGTTACTATTGGATGAGAAAATCCGCTATACCGGGTACGGTATGGCGGATTTTTAGATTTATTTTAGATTTTTCTTTTATCTTGGGGAAAATGGTGGTATTCTATTATTAGTACTAAAGGGTTGTTGTTTATGATGAGATTTGAATTTAAATTGGAGAATTGATTTATGAAATCTAAAATTTTATCTGTTATATTGGTGATGGTATTATTTATTACATCTTATATGCCAGCTTCGGTGGTACAAGCTTCGGAAATAGGTAATGTAGATTCGTGTGCGATGGATTATTTAGAAAATAAAGAAATCATTAATAATGATGTAAAGATAAAATCGTTTTATAGTAACTACGATACATCAGCCGCAATAACTACAACTGGAGACTTATATTGCTGGGGGAGGTATGGCCAAGTAGGAAACAATTCTACTGGAGATAACCAGTTAACACCAGTTAAAATATTAGATAATGTTAAAGAATTTTATTTAGATGACAGCACATCTGCCGTGATAACAGCAAATGATGATTTATATTGCTGGGGAGATAATACTTGTGGTCAGGTAGGAGATAATACGAGAATTTATCAATCAATGCCAACTAAAATATTAGATAACGTTGAAGCGTTTTATTTAGATGATGAAACATCTGCTGCGATAACAGCAAATGGTGATTTATATTGTTGGGGATATAATAAGTATGGTCAGGTAGGAAATAATACAAACGATTATCAATTAACACCAGTTAAAATATTAGAGAATATTAAAGAATTTTATTTAGATGACGGCACATCAGCAGCGATAACAACAAATGGTGATTTATATTGCTGGGGACACAATTCGGCTGGACGAGTAGGAAACGGCTCTACTGAAGATAGCCAGTTAACACCAGTTAAAATATTAGAGAATGTTAAAGAATTTTATTTCGATTACTATACATCAGCAGCGATAACAACAAATGGTGATTTATATTGCTGGGGACACAATTCGG
>ERZ1034847.587-NODE-587-length-14699-cov-6.361172_pt1 | contig 14699 bp, 11 predicted proteins | sample MGYA00520633_ERZ1034847 | MGnify/ENA primary metagenome ERZ1034847 (study PRJEB33766, sample SAMN09781732) | gut metagenome | biome: gut microbiome | host: Homo sapiens | place: Madagascar | study: EMG produced TPA metagenomics assembly of the PRJNA485056 data set... | reverse complement strand
TGAAGGAAAACATAGAGTTGAGAGTAGAGGTCAAGCCGCTTCGTGGCGGATGTGTAGCTGAGTGCCGTGCGAGCGGATGGGGGCTTTTAGCTTTTAGCTGCTAGCAGTCAGGAAAGCTGGTCGGGCCCTTTGGGCCGGGTACCATGTGGCCGAACGTCGTGCGAGCGGGTGGGGCTTCTAGCTTCTAGCTGTTAGCAGTTAGGAAAGCTGGACAGCCGCTTTGCGGCAAATGCACCCTTCAGTCGCCTGCGGCGCCAGCTCCCCCCGGGAGCCAAGAAATTTGCTTCCCCGTGTGGGAAGTCCCGCGAAGCGGGCAAGGGGGTGCATTTGTGGTGCAACCGAGGTTCCGTCTGAAGCCCGATCGTCTGATATCTCAATTGCCACAGGGAAGCACAGACCTGCCAGTCAGGTTTTCTGCGAATACCTGCCCTTCTATTGAGTACAGACTTTCTGGGTAATCATGGCTGTCTGTACGCAATTTTCATTTATCTTATTACTGGAACAGGGGAGCCGTCAACATCGTATTTCCCAATGTCAGAATTTAACTGATTCTGCCAGCAGAGAACTGTCTTTCGGAGGGTAAAATTCAGAAAGTCTTCTGAGAGATTTCAAGGCCCCATGGTCGTGAAATTTATTGATAACTTATATAATCACAGCATTTATATCTATTAAACAAAATTATATAGGTTATCGATAAATATAGTTTTAATATTCCCCCCTATGTATAATGAATCCACATGATTTTATATCTTATACGTATATACTATTGACATTCCTGTTAAATAAGCGTACATTAACAACCATATACTATCTATTCAAGGTAAAGTTCATATGCGACAATGGGGCCGCGCAAATCCCGAGGTTTAAGCCTTGGTGAATTTGTGCGGCCTTTTTTCAGCAGCCGGGATTGAAAGAAGGAGTTGAGCAGTACAGTAGGCAATTCGCAACACCGACTTGACCTGGATAGATGAGTTTCCCTTAATCTTTAAATCAACAGGAGAATGTATTATGGAAGAAGAAAAAAAGGAGCAGTCCCTAAGTAAAGAAGAACGGGCTAAAAAGTTTACCACCCTGCCAAAGTTTACTATTGCCGGCGTGGTTGCATTAATCCTTGGTATTCTGTTTTTCGCAGGTGTCTTTGCCCATGTCCAGGGGTTTGACTGGCTGCGGGCCTTTGACTACAACACGTTAATCGGTAAATTTGGTACCATGAAAGATCCGGCAAAGAATACCTTCGTCGGCGCCGGCGGCGTCAGCGCCAGAGCAGGTTTCCTTTTTGCTCTTTCCCTGATTCCTTCTATTATGCTGGCTATTGGTATCGTTAATATTCTGGAGCACTATGGAGCTCTGTCTGCTGCCCAGAAAATTATGACTCCTTTATTCAAGCCTCTCATGGACGTTCCTGGCCTTGTAGGTCTTACACTGATTACCGACCTGCAGAGTACCGATGCCGGTGCAGCACTGACAAAAGAACTCTATGACCTGGGCCTTGTAGATAAGAGAGAAGAAACCATCATTTCCGCCTGGCAGTATTCCGGAGCCGGTATGATTAATAACTACTTTGCTATTGCCAGTGCTCTTTTCGGTTTCATAGCCTGCCCCATTATGATTCCATTGGCTATTATCTTCGTTATGAAGTTTGTTGGCGCTATTATCTGCCGCATCGCATTGGATACCGTTTTCAAAGGAGATTTCAAACATGGCAACTGAAACAGTAAAAGCAGAAGCAAAAACAACACAGAATAAGCCCAATGTATTTGATATTTTTATTGAGGGTGCCCGTAAAGGCTGGAAAATCGGTACTCAGAACCTGATTCCTAATGTACTCATGGCTTATGTCCTTGCTTACATTTTAAACATTCTTGGCGTCATGGATTTCATCGGCCACTGGTTTGGTCCTGTTATGGCCATTTTTGGTCTCCCTGGCCAGGCACTGGTAGTCCTGCTGACCACATGGCTTTCCTGCTCCGCCGGCGTAGGTATCGCCGCTTCTTTCTATACACAGGGCATCCTGAATGGCTATCATCTGGCTATTCTCATGCCAGCCCTGCTCCTCATGGCTTCCCAGATTCAGTATATGGGCCGCCTTCTGGGCACCGCTGATATTCCTAAGAAATACTGGCCCATGCTGATGGGAATCAGTATTTTCAATGCTGTCGTTGGCATGTTTGCCATGAAATTATATATGGCCTTCTTTGGCTAAAATAAACAGGAGGAATTCATTATGGATGATGTTTTCAAGTTTTTCGAAGATCTGCATAAAATGCCGGAAATCGGCATGCACGAATTCAAGACTTCCGCTTATGTAGCGGACCACCTCAGGAAGATGGGCTACGATGTGGAAGACCATCTGGCTGGCGGCACCGGTGTAGTCGGTGTCTATGACAGCGGTAAGCCGGGTCCTGTACTCTGTCTCCGTGCAGATATGGATGCACTGGGTACTAAAGATGGCGGCGCTGCCCACCTCTGCGGCCATGATGGCCATATGTCCATGCTTCTTGCTGCTGCAGAAATCATTAAAGACCAAAAGCTGGTCAAAAAAGGTAAACTGAAAGTCCTCTTCCAGCCGGCTGAGGAAACCAGTGAAGGCGCACTTTCCGTCTTGAAGAGTGACGCCCTGGATGATGTGGATATCCTCATCGGCATGCATGGCCGTCCGATTCAGGAATGCCGAGTAGGACAGGCTGCTCCGGCCCTGTACTACAGCGCTGCCACCCATATCCGTTATGACATTACCGGTAAGCAGTCCCATGGTGCCCGTCCTTACCTCGGCGTCAGTGCCCTGGACGCGGCTTGCCTTGTCGTCGCTGCTGTCAATGCACTCCGTTTTGATTCCAACGTGGTCTACAACCTGAAGGCCACCCAGATTCACGCAGATGCCGGTGTACCGAATGCCGTTCCCGGTAATGCCACCGTCACCTTCGACCTCCGCAGCCAGAGCAACGAAGTCATGGACCTCATGATTCAGCGCGTCACAAGGGCTGCGCAGAATGCGGCTGCTTCCATTGGCGCTACCGCCACTGAAAACATCCTCCATCGTACCCCTGCTTCCATCATCACCCCGGAAGTGACGGACATCATTGCCGATGTTATCAAAGAAGAACTTGGACCCCAGGCCCTCATTCCTCCGATTACCACCGCCGGCGGCGAAGATTTCTTCTGGTATCCGAAGGAAAAGCCGGAACTGAAAACCGGCTTCATCGCCCTCGGTGAAGATGCACAGCCCGGCCTTCACGACCCCAACATGCACTTCGACCACTCCGCCCTTCCTAACGGAGTAAAACTCCATGTAGGACTGGTAAAGAAGATTTTGGGATAAACAAGCAAATAAAAAGACTCGTCATGGACGGGTCTTTTTATTTGCTTAAAATCAGTCTACTCAGTACTAACCATTAAATGGACTTTTCTATCTCATCCTTAGCCTTGCGCACAAAGGAAAGAATTTCTTCATCCAGAGGGTAGCGGATCACACAACCAGGGGATAAGATGACGCTTCTCCCCTGTGTCTGCTCTAAGGTCTCATAAATCTCATATTCAATTTTATTTTTATCTTTTGCTGTAATATCCATCCGTTCCAGTCCGGACATGATGCACTTATGGGTCAATTTCTGTGCTTCCCGTATATCCGGCAATGATTCCCAGGCATGCCAGTTAAATATCTGGACAGGATATTTTCTTAAGACCGGGAACATAATATTCTTCCCATGGGCATGGAGTACATTGCACCATCCTGCTGATGCAGAAATGACCCTCAAATCATAGGGTACGCCATATTCCTGGTAAAATGATTCCGTAGTAAGATCATAGGACGACAGCTGGGTGGCAAAAAATATTCCATCTGCTCCCATTTCAATAACCCTTTTTACCAATGCACATGTTGTTTCTGTAATGGCGTTCAATGCGGATTTCACATTTTCTCCGTATCCATCACGAATATGATTCATCATATTGGGACAAAGCTTTTTCGCTGTAGTCAGCGGGCTGAAGACCGTAAAAATTACAGGAACTTCACCATGAAGCTTTTCCAGCAAAAGACTTAAATACTTCTGTTCCCTGTATAAAGCTCCTTCTTCTATAGAAAGGGGTTTTACCTGCAGCCAGTCCTCCGGAGTATGGATGGGGGTACTGACAATTTTTGCTACGCCACCTTTGGCGATGTCTGAATAGTCCACCTTGGCGCCAAAATCTTCAATACTGTACATACCATTATTCATGGTTTTCAGAATATCGACATCATATTTTTTATAAAACTGAAATGTATGCTCGGCATTCTGCACAGGGTCTAAATCAATTAACGGCAGGTGTGACCATAATGAATAAGGAATAGTATCAACAGGCTTCCCTTCAATAGCTGCCTGGATGCGTTCTCTTTTAGTCATTTTATCTTTAATAAATTCCATCAAAATTCCTCCTGAATATTAGTTCAGATTTCTTTCATAAGAAAAGGCTGTTCATTTTGCTCATTTCTTATCCGCTAAACTATCGGCAAATGGACAGGCTGAAAAATGCTGCGTACCCGGATGATAAATCGGACATGAAATATGTCCGCATTCTTCTCGTGCCATCCAGCATCTGGTATGAAAAGGACATCCCTGCGGCACATGAATAGGACTTGGAATATCACCTTTCAGGATAATGGTTTTACCAGTCTCGTCCAGATTTATGGACGGTACTGCGGACAGCAATGATTTCGTATAGGGATGCATCGGATGGGTAAACAGGTCGTCTGTATCTGCATACTCAATAATCTTCCCCAGATACATAACCGCCACAGCGTCCGATATATTCCGAATAACCCGTAAATCATGGGAAACGAAAATAAGGGTCAGGTTCATTTCTTTTTTCAGGCGCATCAGCAGATTGATAATCTGCGCCTGAATAGAAACGTCCAGGGCAGAAACGCACTCATCGCACATAATGATTTTCGGCTTCACTGCCAGTGCCCGCGCTATGCACAAACGCTGCCTCTGCCCGCCGGAAAACTCATGGGGAAATTTATCTGCCGCATCCGGTGGGAGCCCGACAAGCTGCAGCAGCTGGAGAATCTCCTTTTCTTTCTGCTCACCGCTGAGCTGCATATTTCCCAAATCGATGGCTTCTCCCAGCATGTTCCGTACTTTTTGACGCGGGTTTAAAGAGGCATAGGGATCCTGAAATATAATCTGCACATTGCGCCGGAATTCACGTAATACCTTCCCGCCTGCCGCTGTAACATCCTGTCCTTCAAAATAGATTTTTCCATCAGATGGTTTAATCAACTTCATCATAGTACGTATCAGAGTTGATTTCCCGCACCCTGATTCGCCCACTATTCCCAGGGTTTCTCCCCTGTGTACCTGTAGAGTAATATCATCAACCGCTTTTACATAGGAGTTCGAATGTCTTCCAAGGAATCCACTGACAGGAAACCATTGTTTCAAAGAGCGAACCTCAAAAATTATATCATTGCTCACACGGATGTCCCCTTCCCATATTTCCAGCACCGCACCATTCTATCCGGATACGCAGTGGCCGGCACCTCTCCCTGCCTGCAAACATCCATGGCATAGGGACAGCGTGCACAGAATGCACACCCCTTCGGCAAATCGTAAATACTGGGTACTACGCCAGGAATCGATGGCAGCATTCCTTCCATTTTTTTCATGGATGGAACGGACTTCAGAAGGCCCTGGGTGTATGGATGCAATGGCTTCTGAAACAAATGAATGGTTGGGGCCATTTCAACGATTTTACCGGCATACATGACAGCTACACGATGTGCACACTGCGCAATAACTCCTAAATCGTGGGTAATCAGGATAATCGCTGTACCAAATCTCTGATTTATATCTTTCAACAGTTGGAGAATCTGTGCCTGGATGGTCACATCCAAAGCTGTAGTCGGTTCATCTGCAATAAGTATATCCGGGTGCAGCAGCAGTCCCATGGCAATCATGACACGCTGCCTCATGCCCCCGGATAGCTCAAAGGGATACTGGTTGATTCGAATTTCCGGAGAAGGAATCCCAACCTCTTTCAGCATGGAAAGTACTTTCGTCTCTGCTTCATTCTTACTCATCCCCGTATGTGTCATCAGCACTTCCCGCAGCTGATTCCCAACAGGGAAAAGCGGATCAAGACTTACCATGGGTTCCTGGAATATCATGGAAATCTTATGTCCTCTAATTTGGGACATTTCTTTTTCGTCTAAAGACAGGATATCTTTCCCCATGTAATAAATGTGCCCGCTCATTTTTGTTATAGATGGCGGAAGTATTTTGAGTATACTCTTGCTGGTAACACTCTTCCCACAGCCCGATTCACCAACAAGCCCCAGAATATCGCCTTTATGGAGTTCAAAGTTTACTTTGTTAACGGCTTTGGCTACTCCTCTTTTGGTTGTAAAAGAAACTGTCAGATCTTCTACTTTTAAAATTACATCTGATTCCATACAATCACCTATACGTCTAAATTGGGATCCAGGTAATCTCTCAGCCAATCGCCAAGCAGATTAACCCCAAGAACCGTTACCGTGATTAAAAGGCCAGGGAAAATCGCATGCCACGGATAGCTCACCATATTGATACGACTTTCAGCAAGCATCCTTCCCCATGTAGGAACATCTACCGGTACGCCGAGCCCCAGAAAGGACAGAGATGCTTCCATCAATATAACTCTTGCCATCTGCAGCGTGCCAATAACAATAACCATGTTCATTACATTGGGGAGTATATGCTTGAATATAATTCTTAAATTGCTTCCTCCCAAAGCGCGAATAGCTTCCACATATTCTACTTCCCTTATGGAAAGAATTTCTCCACGTACCATACGGGCAAACTGGACCCAGAAGCACAGGCAGGCTACCAGTATTACATTGCCAATACCCGGTCCAAGGACTGCTGCAATGAAAAGAGCCAGCAGAATAAAGGGAAAAGCCATCTGGATATCAGCGATTCGCATGATGACGTTATCTACCCATCCGCCATAATATCCGCTTAGACACCCAAGCACGACCCCGATAAATCCAGCTGCTACTGTACCTGCAAAGGCTACCAGTATCGTTACCCTGCTGCCATAAATCAGCCGTGATAAAATATCTCTTCCTAATTGGTCCGTCCCAAGAATATAATTTGGATTATTTTTATAAGTCCAAATGGGATTCAACAGTTTATGCAGAATATCCTGCTCCAAGGGATTATGAGGTGCCAATATTCCGGCAAAGACCGCCATTAACAGAACCAGTGCCAATATAATGGCCCCTACAGTTCCTGTCTTACTATTCAATAAGCTTCTTATCATATGCTACCCTCACTGCATCTTTACTCTTGGGTTAATGACGCAATATAAGACGTCAACGATAAAGTTAATCAACACAAATATGGAGGCAAGTAATATAACCGTTGCTTCTACTACCATGAAGTCATTATTGGTAATTGACTGCACAATCAGACGGCCAACCCCCGGCCATGCAAAAACCGTTTCTATAATGACAGAGCCACCCAATAGTCCGGCGAATTGCATGCCAATAATTGTCATCATTCCGCTAAATGCATTTTTAAAAGCATGCTTCATAATAACCATCCTGTATGGGAGACCTTTTGCAATCGCTACTGTTATAAATTCTTTGCCTAAAACTTCAATCATACTTGAGCGGAGAACCCGTGTGATAGAAGCTGCAGAAAAAGTACCCAGGGTAATTGCGGGTAATATGATGGATGATGCTTCTTTATTGCCACCGGTCGGAAGTATGTGAAGATTAACAGAAAACAGCAGAATCAAAAGAATACCAAGCCAGAAGGAAGGAACACATTGCCCTAGAAGTGCAAACAGCCTGATAATGCCATCGGACATACTGTTTCTTTTCACTGCAGAAATAATTCCGGCAGGAATGGAAACCAGTAGTGCAATAATCATGGCACATAAAGATAATTCTACAGTTGCAGGAAAACGTTCCAGTACAATCTTCATCGCCGGTTCATTATAGTAATAGGATTCTCCAAAATTACCATGAAGAATATCGGTTAAGAATCTCAAGTACTGTTGATAAATTGGATCATTAAACCCCATTTTAGCTCTTAAAGCTTCGATATCAGCCTGGGAAGCTGAGGGAGGTACCATCAGCTGCACAGGATCCCCCGATAAATGCAGAACGACAAATACTACGACGGTAATTCCAAACAGGACAAATATGGATTGTACAAGTCTTTTTATTAAATAAGCTGCCATTGCATTACTTTGCCACCCTTCAACTACTATAAATTTCTTATCCCGGAGCAATACAAAAAGCCCCCGTCCCTAAAGGGACGGAAGCTCCGTGATTCTCACCCTATTTTATATATGCGTTGCCACATATACCTCTGCAAGTATGTCTAAATATACTTTTGTGCTGTAACGGGCATCTCCCGGGAATATTAAAGCCAATTGATACACAACAGGGTTCTATTCTCAAAGCTCCGAAATGCATTTCAATGCTGCTTCTTACCTGTTTCCACCCTCCAGGCTCTCTTTAAAGTGCTCAGTCATTTACTTATTTTCATCATTGCTGTTTCATAGGCGTTTTCATTGCAACGCCTTCTTTATGAACTTATCAAGTAATGTATCATTTTCTCCATAAGGTGTCAAGCCCGCCTGATGCCGAAACAGCAGCTATTAATCTGCAGGAAAGTTCGACCGCAGAAAACCGGTACCGGATATCTTACCGATTGCTAAGATATCCGTTGGGGTATTGGGTCAGACGATCATAGCCTTTTTCCGTGATCAATACGGTATCTGAATGCCTTACCCCACCCCAGGATGCATCCATTAATCCCGGTTCTATGGTAATCACCATTCCCGGCTGCAGTAAAAGTGTATTGTCTTCCGCAACCGAAGGATATTCATGTGCTGAGTTTCCAACCCCATGGCCTACTCTACCGGGAAGGATATCTCCGAAGCCGCCTTTTTTAAATTCATTAGCGGCGGCCTGATATAATTCGGAAAATGCCGTACCCGGTTTCAGAATCTTAAATTCCGCTTCCCGAGCCGCAAGAACAGCTTTGTACGCAGCCGCTCTATCTCCTGAAATCTGTCCCCAGGCTATGGTTCTTTCATTCTCAGCATGGTACCCATCAACTTTTGCCCACGCCATAGGAAGAACAACATCTCCATTCCGGGGTTTGTAACTTCTGCTGCAGTCACAGCCATAGGCAATGCGGGAATCGGATAAGCACCACATCTGAAGGCTGTCAGTCATGCCCCCCTCTGAAGTTCCAAATCCGCAGATTTCCATATCGCCAAACTTTTCCTGCCACATTTTCCTCATAGCGTATTGCCCTTCGGTGCAGGCATCAGCTTCTGACAGTCCATTTCTTAATGATTCAACAGCTTTGGCCATGCCGGTATCCACCAGCAGGGCTGATTTTCTTATACAGGATATTTCATATTCATCTTTGATAATTTTAAGCTGCAGAATCGCGTTCGAAATGGATACTGCCTGACCAAAGCCAAGCGATTTTTTCAGTAATTCGTACTTTGATACCTCCAGCGTATCCAGTTCCAGCCCAATCTTTTCCACTTTTTCCGGAAGTAAACCGGCAAGAGCTGCATCATAGGATTTGGCAATAGAGGGGGCACTGCCCCATTTACCAAAGCACTGTACATTGGAAATAGCTCCTTCTTCCACCGCATGGGCATATCGAAGTGCCGGTACCAGCAGCACCGGTTCCCCGTCTACAGGAATCCCGACAAATACAGGCATACTATTCAGCACCGGATTAAAGTGGCTGAAATAAAATACATTCTCAGGCTTATAGATAATAGAATAGTCAATACCTTCTGTTTTCATATAGTCCTGAAGTCTTTTAATTCTCTTCTTCAAATATGTACATATTATCTTATCTGCTGCCATTTATACCTTCCTTTCCTGCTCCATAACTGAAGCGTGGGGGATTGACAGGCAGGGATTATCCAATGTAGTCCATATTTCCCCGTCTTCCAGCACAAATAAAGTCGTCGATACAGTCTGTGCTGTAATATCTCCCTGTGGATGTCTGCAAATACTGTTAATGCCGCCTTCATGGTCGGACAAAATCCTGTACAGATCCTGAAAGCGTATATGTCCATAACATTTTTCAAGCAATGATTTGATTCGCTCATATCGCATAAATGTTGAAGTATATTCTTCCCTGTCCGGGTTCAGTGGACTAAGCTGGTCTGAGACATAATGGTTTGTCCTGAACAGAATGCCCTTTCCTTCATCCCATTCAATGACACTTCCTTTACTGGTCATTTCCACAACACAGGCTTTATCTTTATCTGCCAGAATCAGATTCAGACCATTCATCACCGGAAGTTTCTGCAGCAGGGATAAAGCATCATCAACGGAAGAGCATTGCTTCAACAATATATGTATATTAAGAAACACCTGGCTGCCATCTGCCGAAGAAATATCCGGAGTTACTTTTGTTGACCAGAATCCCGTAGTAGTTACACCGAACCCATCGCTATTCATTCCACTGGCGGGGTATGTAACCGTCCCAATACCGGAGATCTCCGAAATCATTTTTCCTTCAGGATATTTTCTCTGCAGCAGGACCTGACGAATGGGGGCTCTCATGTCCCTGTTTTTAATAACATAGGTTTTCCCATCTTCCGTTGCCCTGCGGCGGGCAAGTATCATGCTGCATTCGGGGGAAAACTGCTCTGTCAGAAAATATGCCGGAATATTCAGAATGGCGATATCTGAAAAAGGAATTCCGCTCCCATCTGCAATCCCATGCATTTCTTCCACAAGCTCAGGAAAACTTTTGGACAGATAGTCCAAATTATCCGATACAAACTGCTGATAGGACTTCCGAGTCTCCACCGGCTTCACCAGATGTTTGGCAAAACGGACATTGTCAGCAATTTCCAAGGCAAGTGCCTTCCCCTGCTGAACTCCCTGCTCATAAGGAGTTCCTTCCAATTGTAAAACTGCTATTTTTTCACTCATAAGGAGACTCCCGTAATATCTATCATTTCATCAATTCTTGGTGCCCAGCCTTTAATACGATTTGCGTTATATGCATACAGCATCTGCTGCTGCCACAGGAAAATGGCCGGTGCTTCTTCCTTAGCCATCTGCTGAAGCTGAGAATCCAAAGCCAGTCTCCGGTCTGTATCTACCGTGGAAATAGCTTCTTTCCTCAACGCATCAAATGCAGGGTCGCTGAACGTAGAATATCTCTCACCTGTACCAAAGCCCAATTTTGCCACCAGATCAAGATTGGAATAGGGCCCGCCAATTCCATTGATGTAAAGTGGTGCCACCTGGCCGGATGAAATCTTTTCTCTCTGCTGGTTTGGTTCTTCCTGGATAACATTGCACTTGATTCCAACCTGGGAAAGCTGGGATGAAATTGCCTGTACCACATCAGTTCCGTTCATTGTCGCATTTGTTGCAGAAAAATCTACACTGAATCCATCCGCATATCCCGCATCAGCCAAGAGCTGTTTTGCCTTTTCCGGATTATATTCATAGGGGACCACGTTTTTATCAAAACCTTCATACTGCGGTGTAGCAATGGTCGCAATTTTATTTCCATATCCGTCAAGAACGCCTTTAATAATAGCATCTCTGTCTACCGCATAGTTCAATGCCTGCCGTACCCTGACATCCTTCAGGGGTTCGCAGTTTTTAGCATTCAAACCAATGAAAACGACTCGTGTTGTCGGATTACCTACGACTTTTAATCCCTCTTTATTCTTGATTCTGTCCACTTCAGAAGTCGGAATCGTGGCCGCAATATCCACTTCACCGGATTCAAGAGCAGCTATACGGCTGGAAGCTTCCGGAATAACCCGTGCCACAATCTTTTTCACTGCAGGAGCGCCACCGAAATAACTGTCGTTTGCTTCAAGCTCTACTCGATCTCCCTTCTGCCAGGACACAAATTTATATGGACCGGTACCAATTGGTTTCTTTGCAAATTCCGCATCCCCTACTTTTTCTACATAGGCCTTAGGAATAATTTTTATGTATGTCAGACGAAGCGGGAATGCAGCATAGGGTTCCCCTGTACTGATAATTACATGAGTTGGATCAACGACCCTGGCCTTCATAAAGGAGAAATCACTTCTGAGTTTGAAATTCTTCGACTGGTCAGCAATGGTATCCAATGTATATTTGACATCTTCCGCAGTCAATGGACTTCCGTCCTGAAATTTAACGCCATCCCGCAATGTGAACTCCCACTCGGTATCGCTGATCTGTTTATAAGATTCAGCCAGATCCGGAACCACTTTCCCTTCCGCATCTACTTTAAGCAGCCCATTATATACATGAAGCAGAATCGTTGCCATGGCGGTACTATTGGCATTCCGTGGATCCATAGTGGAAATATCCGTTGTATTGGCAAAGGTCACAGTCTGCTTATCTCCGGAAGAGCCGGCACTGTTTCCGCAGCCTGCCAGTCCAAAACCTGCAGAGCCAATTAATAATGCAGCCACTACCGCCACTTTCCATTTCTTCATAAAAAATTCCTCCTTACGCAAAAAAGCTTCCTTCCCCAAAGGGACGGAAGCTCCGTGATTCTCACCCAATTTTATACATGCGTCGCCACATGTACCTCTATAAGTATATGAAAAATACTTCTGCGCTATAACAGGCGTCTCCTGTCAGGTCTACTTTACTTCAACCTGAATGCTCCGAAATGCATTCAATGCGTATCTTCCTATCCATTCTCATCAACAGGATTCTCTGTAAAGACGAATCGGCATTTACTCTTTTTCATCATCGCAGTTGTTTTCAAATTAACAACCATAAATATTGTTAAATTTGTAGATTAATATATCAGAAGCGAGATATCTCGTCAAGAGCATATAAAATATGTTTGATTCCAATAGCCTCTCTTTCGTTTACCGAAATGCATTTGTCCACCGTTATCAATAAGAATCCAATACAACTATCCTTTAAAATAGCACCAGAAGTTTTCACCGGATCTCTGGCTGTTTCTCCACCTTTACAAACACCGGCGAGGACCAGGCGGCGTTACCGTTGGTCTGGAGGACTTTGGCCCAGTAGGCGTGGTCTCCTTCCGTGGCCGGCAGGGGGATGGATTCGGTATGGCTGAGGTGTTCTCCGTACTGTTCCACCGGAATGTCTTCAAAGGCGGCGCTCATTTCGAGCTGCAGGTTCAGTCCGCCCATGGGGCGGATGACCCCTTTGTCCATGATTTCCCGGAGAGGGGCGGAGGCGCTGCCCTGGAGGCTGCTGAAGCGGATCACCGTATTTTCATCGGACTCCAGTTCCAGGATGAGTCCATCGTAATCGCCGGAAGTGGACGAGGTGAATTTCACGTATTTATCGGATTTCGTGACGATGCCCTGGTCGATGCGGTCGAAGGCATAGGTCCTGGCATTCACAATTTTCCCGTGGTCCACGTAAACCATGCCATCCCATTTCGCCGATTTCCCGCGGCCCCGGTACATGACGCCGCTCCAGCGGATGCGAATGCATTTTTTGCTCTTTGGGAGGTATTCTTTCCGATACACCGGCTTATCCCAGTCGTAGATTTCCAGACTTTCCACGGGGCAGGTACCGGCGGTTTCCAGATGGAAGACCGGGGCCTCTGCCGCAGCCCCTTCGTCCCCCATCCTGATACCGTTGACGGAGGTGGAAAGGTAGATGCGGTCTGTGGTGGAAGCGTAGCAGTGCCGGGCCCGGATGGCGTCCCAGATGTCTTTCTTCGTGAGGTGCTTTGCAAAGACGCCGGTGTAGCCGCTGGCCACGTCAAAGGCGCCGGATGCCGATTTCCCGTGGCCGCTCAGGGGATAGGAAAGGCCCACCCGGCCGGTGTGGTCGTCGCTGGCCGCAATGAATCCTACTTTCATGCGGCGCTTCATGGCATCCATGGCGAACCATTCGAAGGTGCCGTGGTGGGAATGGATTTCTATGACACTGCTGTATTCGGGATTGAAGAAATCCAGGTTCCCGTACCGGCCGCCCACGTGGGGAATGAGCATGACGTCTTTTCGGTGGTCCAGTTTCTCGTAGAGCTGGGTAATGGGAAAGGCATTGAGGGCGGGGTCGCAGCCCGGGGCGCTCCAGTTGCTGCTGGGGTAGAAATCATTGGTATCGTCCAGGAAGTACACATTATGGTCTCCGCCCTGGGGCGTGACGCCGGACCATTCATAGCCAAGGTACACGAGGAACCGGTTTTCTTCGTTGAATTCTTTCGTGAAATGCCGGATGTCTGCCCAGGTTTGATCTGTCACTTCGAAGTCATTGCCCTGCCAGCCGGTGAAATCGATGAGTGCCTTGTCCCGGGCAAAGGAGTAGTAGTCATCGAGCCGGCCGGTACCCACGGTTTCCCGGGTCTGTCCGTGCATGTCCCCCCAGTACAGGTGCTCTTCTCCCGCCTTTACGGCCCGGGAGGGGTTGCTGAAGACCTTATAGCCCTGGTCTTCATCTTCTGCATAGAGGGACCAGAACCCTTCTTCCTCCACCATGCAGTTCCTGACGGTATATACGCCTTCGGTGCCTTCCGGGAAATCCACATCCTTCGGAATGGTCCCTTTCCTTCCCAGGAGCCGGAGATGGATATGGCCGCTGTAGAGGCCGGTGGGATTTCCGAATTCGTCGAGCACCCGGAGATGGAGGTCGAAGGGTTTCCCCACTTCCACGGTACCCGGCACAACGGCCTGCAGTTCATGGTGCCAGGAGGGGCGGATCCGGAGTTTCAGCCGGTTCGGCAGCTCTTCAT